>ENA-OPEX01000003-OPEX01000003.1-human-gut-metagenome-genome-assembly--contig:-NODE-3-length-96068-cov-2.735630_pt1 | contig 96068 bp, 91 predicted proteins | sample MGYA00241303_ERZ501540 | MGnify/ENA primary metagenome ERZ501540 (study PRJEB25962, sample SAMEA2042431) | human gut metagenome | biome: human gut; feature: human-associated habitat; material: faeces...
TTGCTGTAGGTTTCCATCCAAGATGTGTTGCAATCACATCATCTACCCCTTTCAAGGGTATATAACATACTTTACTCATATGATGTATCTTAAAGTTTTGTACAAAGGTAAGTAAATTTCTTTATATAACCAACAGTATAAGGAAAAAACTGAAGGCTATTAATAATTGTGTTTGTGTAGAGAAAATAAAAAAAATAAATGCCCATGTAACTCCATAAATATAAAGCTACATGGGCAAAAGAAGTTATTTAATAGCTCAACGAAGCAACAAATAACTCCTAATAGATTCACTCAATGCCACTAAGGGAATTAGGATAATATAAGAGAGTTCCCATAGAGTTCTTATGAACATCTACATCAGGAAATGCCTCACTGAATGCTTTGGTATTGAAAGGTTTTACAATGAGATGAATCCCTTGTTTAGTAGGCACTTCAGCATAGATATAACTATCCTCCACTTCTTTAAGTGCTTCTACTGAAATATCAGAACCTTTCCTCCCCCAAGCCTCTGCATACAACTCAAAGAGTTTCTCTTTGATAGGGTGCTTCATGGATATATCATCTACATCCACAATCCACTTGGGCATCCTTGACTTGAGTTCACCTGCTGCACTGTTAAGGCACTTTCTTGGATTTCTTACAAGACCTTGATGAATGTCACTTGCAAGCTTTACCAACATCAACTTCTGTAAAGCATCAAAGTCTTTACCAGCAAGATTGATATAAGCCCTGGCTCCATAATGTTCACACAAGAGAATAATCTCAGGCATAATTCTTTCAAGATGTTCTCTACTCCTAATGAAGTAAGTTTTGATAGCACCCTCCCTCACTTTCTCTCCTTTGTAGTCTTTAGCTCTCTGCACTATTTGACAGTGCATGAACATATTATTGGCTTCATTGAAGTAGAAGTGAGGAAGGATAAGTTTAATGTTATTTATCATATCAATCCTCTTTTATAAAATTCTCTCATAAGTGGTTCAGCTAATGCCTTAGCATCAGGATGAGGAGCACCAGTAATTCCCCTTGCTCTGAGGTCAAAGAAGTGCTGCCAATCTGATACAAAACCTGTCATTACCAGCTCTGTCTTAAGAGAGTTGGGAAGAATTTGCCTTGCTTGTTGTGGAGTAAGACATCCTCTCACCATAGTGATATAATCCTCCTCACACATAATCATATTGTCAAACCATATACTTTCCATCCAGTGGTCATGTCTCCACATTGAAGGGAATTTATGGTCATCCTCATAGGTACCAGGCTCTATAGTATCTACCCAGCTAGGGATAATGAAGGTAAGCTCATTGCCAAACTTATCCTTAGAGTAGTTGCAATACCTAGTAGACTCTTGAGCAAAAGAGAATACTCTATGTCTTACAAACTCATGAGATACTCCTCTATCAGTAATAAACCTTACAGTAACTCTTCTCTCATGGTACTCAGTGGGTTCACATATGTACTGCAAGTCATCAAGCCAACCATTCTCTACAAGTACTCTTAGATTTGTAGTCACATAAATGCCCTGTAAATCCATTTTTCCATCAGTATGCACAATAGAATACTTATTTTCTGAATATTTTCTGCCAATAGAATGATGCCAACTTCCTATAGCACTAACATCGTATGTTCCGTATAGATATACAGTACCATGCTCAAGCATTGCATAATGCTGAGAAGCAATCATCCTATCTACGAAGTCCTTAGCTGTCTGACTTTCTGGTCTCTTAGACTTATAGCAAGTTCTGCCTGCTAGTTCTATTTGCTCATAGATGCCCTCAAGACCAGGACCCTGCTCATAGATTTCAAATGAGGGATTTATAAGTTTCATACTTTAGCTTCCTTTCTGAATTTAGTTATTGCTTCTTTTAGCCTATCACTAATGTGTTTTAAGCCTGTGCAGTCATAGTCTGCACTATAGTAATCTATCTCTAAAACTGCACTTCTGACAGCACTGAGCAAAGGCATTATCGCCTGTAATTCCTTTTTTGTCATGATTTCTTAGTTTTTATGAAAACCAATGAATTCATTGATAGTACTGGACTTGGTGACTCCAAACCATTTATTGAGTACCTCATCATTGTCACCTAAAAGAACCATTGTAGGTATAGTACTGATATTGTACTTGGATTGCAAGTCTTTGTCACACTCATCAATATCAATAGCCTCAAGTTCTACATCTATAGGATTCTTCTCAAACTCTTTGGTCTGTGCCTTGCAGGGACTGCACCACACAGCCTTAAACTGTAATAATTTCATAATGTTTTCTTTATTTTATAAATTGTGGTATTATTAGCTTTAGCAGCTTCACTTAAAGATTCATACTCTATCCCATTATAAACAATCCTTATACTATTATGGGCTTTCCTTCCTCTAAGGTTGCTGGATATTCTACTCAATCTACTACCATGAAGATTATTCTGTTGAGCTGTACACCACTCTAGATTAGTTCCTTTAATAACTTTTCCATACTAAATTATTCTCTCGAATCAGTCTTCTGGCAATTACATCTACAAGAGTCTGAGGAATACTGATATGTCTCCCCTTATTGTTATAGTATATGTCATGACCTCCTTTGCTTCTCACATACTCAAAGCCATTCTGTCTGACCAACTTAACAAATTCTCTTCTAGCGTATTGTTTCATTCTTTCCAGAGAATAGGCAGTCTTTTGAAGTCTTCACCCTTAGGAACAGGACAGTCCTTTATCCACTCCATATCCTTAACTTTCCATATGGACAAGTCAATATCTTCAGGAAGCATATCCTTTATATTCTTAAAGAGGTTGAGCCTCAATGAAGATTTCAGCTGGAGATTCTCAGCAAGATACATCCTGAGGCTCTCATTAAGTCTGATGAACCATTTGACATCATACTTGCTATGTGGAGTGAGGACTATACCATCAACCACATTGAGCAGTTGTCTTATAGGGAAGTAGGCTGCAATGGAGGTATATACATATATCTTCGGAGCATCCTCTCCTGGGTATAGTATGGGACTGAGTGTCTTTATTGACCTTGCAAGTTCTACCACCTTATCTACAAACAGAAGAGGCTCACCTCCTGTAATCATGACTTCATCATAGTCAAAGCCTGTAACTGAAGGAAGTTTACTGAAATCCCATGAATTGTTACAGCACAATGGGCAGTGGTTAGGGCAGTCTGTTGTTACTAACAGTTGAAGTTTTCTGTTTCTTTCCATCATTTCTATTTTTTGCTGTTTTTACTTATCATCTCAGCAAGTGCTTTCTTTACTTCTGCCAAAGCCTTCTGAGCCTTACTGTTTCCCTCCAATTCACCATATTCCTGTTCAAATATGTATGTTATTATCTGGTTATACAGTTTAGGTGCAGCCTTTACCTTTGTTTTACAACTACAAGTTATTCCCATCTGTCAGCATTTTTATTCTATCATGTATGTACCAGACAGCCTTTTCTAAGTCCTGAATGGTCTTCTCTTTGTCAGTCATTCCTTCTTCTGATTTATGCCCAGCTCGTAGTAAATATTTGACTGCATTACCTATATCAAAGTCAAGGTGTCTGGTAATATCAATTACCTCAATGCCGCACCTCTCTTTAAGCCAAGTATAGTGACTGGGATGATTGACTTTACCCTCTTTAACAAGAGTAGCCTTGGCGGGAGTAAAGTACTCTCTGTTTTCTACAATTTCAGGTGTTTGAATTGCTCTTTTGTTACCTCTTTTCATATTGACAATAGTGTTGTCATTAAAGAGAGCTACTTTGTCTCCTTTATTAGCGAACTTTATATCTTCTATAAAAAAGTCTTTTATACAAATATATTCTTTCATTGTTATTTCTATTTTAATGAATCCAATAAGTTGGTAAAGTTCCATCTTTAAGCCTTGAAACCTCTGCCTCAAGAGGAACAATCCTGCAAATGAACCTGCCTGCTTTAACCATACACTCATGGAGCTTATCAGCTACTATTTCTGCCATATATTCAGGAGCCTCAATATTGAACTCATCATGTGCTGGTATACAGAACTTTACAATGCCAAACAGGTTATTATCCACTACCCATTTAAATAGGTTCACAGCACATATCTTAAAGATAGCACTACCTCTACTTTGTCATTATGTTATCACAGAGGCTTTTTATCCTCTGTTTCTTTACCTTCTTCTTTGGTAAAGTTCGGACTATATCTTAATACATTCCTACAAAAAGTTTGTAATTCATCTAATGTGGCTGAGCTTTTCATAAGATTAGCTTTTTTGCTAATAACCCATACATTGCCTTTTATATAACCTTTAGTATTATCAATTCTATCTAATGATGGACTCCTATTATAATCCTCTTTAGTCCCAAACTCTATGGGAACATCCAATAGAGGACACCTTTCAGGTATTACAATATCACTCTCATCAATGTTAAAATCTAATCCTCTTTTCTCAGCTCTATCCTTAGCAGATTTCCACATATAGTGAATAAAGTGTTTCCGCCTATCCTGTTTCTTCTGCTCATAAGATTTAGTATTAAATTCTGGGTCATATCTCCTTCTAAGAGCATTGTCACTAAGACCTGTCTCTTCTTTAATTCTAGACCAGCACTCCTTACAACACCATCTTCTTCCAGTTGGTGACTTATATGCTAAATCAAACCTATAAAAGGGGAGCTCTTGGTTACATACCAGGCATTTTATAATTTCAGGGGTTCTTTGGAGCTTGCTGTTACATCTTCTGCAACTACAAATTCTACCCCCCCTTACTCATGGGGTTCTTAACAAACTCTTCTATTGGTTGTTCTATACCACATTTATTACAAACTTTTATTTCCATATTTCAATATTATTAATCCTATGCAAAATTAGGATAATTTATTGACATATGCAAATGTATTACCATTTTTCTTGGGTGTATTATATTCTATTATTAGTTTCAACACCTAGTCTCTACACCTTTATAGGCTGTTAACCCTATACTTGGCTCGGTATTCCCATCTCAGGGTTCACCGAATTTAATGGTTTTTACTCCGACACAAACTCTCATTTCATCGGATAATTTATACTCTGTCTCTCTGATGCTGACTTTCTTTTGAAATAGTACCTGACATCTTCCACAAGTGGGTTTGATGGATTTTCTACTTTTAGTCTTCTATATCTTGCCCAGAACTCTTGATTGAATTGCTTCTGTACTTTATCCAAGTCCTCGAAGTCATATATATATGCTCTGAAACCTACCTCTGGACATGTGTTTATATACCCAAGTTGCATCACAATCCTTCTCTGATGAGACTGATATGCTGCCACACCTGGAAAACCCTTCTTATAGTTAGCCTCAATAGCTCTTGCTTCTTCCTCTGGTATGTGGTCTCTACCAATCAGAGTATTGGCGTCTCCACCATAAGCAAAGGTAAATTCAGGAGCCTTAGCTTTCTTCCTTAGGTCAGGTCTTAGTTTCTTGACCTGCTCTACGGGAATATCCCTTAATTCATCAGGGTAAACCATCTTGGCTACCAGAGAATGCAAGTCTCCACAACCATGTAGGAACAAGTCTATCATAGCCTTGTCCTTGGATATATTAGCCAATATTACAGACTCTTCTCCACTATAGTCAGCACTAATCCATTTATTGCCTGTCTCTGATATAAAACAAGCTCTTGTCTCTGCATCAGCAGGGAGATTCTGAAGATTCACCAATGGCACTTTCTTACCTGGTATAACCTCCCTATCATCACCTCCACCTGAGCTATATCTGTGAGTATCTGTTCCTATCTGATTGAAGGAAGTATGTATTCTTCCTGTCTTTGGGTTGATGAGGTCTAGGAAATTCTGTCCATAGGTACTTGTCACCTTCTGTGCAGCCTTGAATCTCAAATAGACCTTGGCTATAGGGTGCTTATTTATCTGTCCTTCAATTACAGTAGCATCCACAGATTTCTTCATTCCACCTTTGACTTTATCTCTGGTCATAAGGTCAAAACCAAAGAACTCCAACAGAGGTATTACCTGCTTTGAACTATTCCAATTGACCTTGCACTTAGGACCAGCTTTAACAAATCCAAAGAGGTCAGGATATGCCATCTCTATAAACCTGTCTATACCTTTTGCACCTTCATTATATAAGTCAACTATAAATTTATCCAGTTCATCCTGAGCCTCCTTCAACTTAGCCTCATCCTTCTTCATCTTGGCTTGCCACTTTTCAGTGTCCAGCCTTACTCCACAGAACTCAAAGTATGCAGTAGGAAGAATAGCCTTATTCTCTACTTCAAGAGCAAGCTTCTGACCTCTTTCATAAAGTATTGCAGTCTGAGCATTCATAATATCCTCTAGATACTTCACATCATTTGCAGCATACTTTACAATTTCATCAGTTAGTTCTTTCTTCCATATAATCTGCCCTCGCACAGTCTTGTCAAGCTTTACTCCGAGATAATTCTCTCCAGCAGACTTGAGACTTAAAGAGTGCATACCTGAAGGCCAACCTAACCACCTCATCTTCTCTGCAAGAAATCCATCATAGAGATTCTTTGGAACGATGCCATGATAGAAAAGGAATTTTACATCAAACTTCAAGTTCCATCCAATGAACAATCTATCTGACTCTAGATACTCCTTATACAATTTGACATTTACAGTAGTACAGTCAATGACAACTTGAAAATCCCTGTTACCAAGCTGAAGCATTAAAAGCTTCTTAAGAAATGGACTAAACCCTTCGGTCTCAGTATCAAGCCCTACAATTTTCAAAGGTTCGAGGAGCCTTAATGACTCCTCGACACTTATAATTTTGTAAGTTGGGTTGTCAAATATCTGTTGTTGACTACTTACAAGATATATTTGGCTCATGATTCAAAATTTATTACAACATCTTTTCCTTCTCTCGATATAGATTTGATTATACAGCCGTCAATTACAGTTCCCTTTTGCATAAAGGGCCCACCTGAAGGGTCTACAAAGCTATAAGTATCGGGGTCTCCTTCTACTGTACCTACCCTATAGCCAAACTCAGCATGGAGTGCATAAGACTTTGAGTTCTTATCACCTATCCTAGTGAGGTAGTTATTATCGTCCCTATATCTTGATTGGAGTTTAATTTTCTCTTTCATTTATAATACGCTACAAGTTCTACAAAATCAAGAATATATCTATGTTTCTTGAAGAAGTCATTTCCTAGAAGTCCATCTATATGAACCCCTCTAGTCTTCTCAACTCCATCAAAGGCCTCATTTAGATTACTATTGATTATAAGAGAGATTCTAAAGGACTTACTCCTATGAGAGAGTTCTGTCTTCAGTATTCCAGAGGCTCCTGCATCTCCACCACTACTTCCTATATAGGAGTATTCATAGTCCTGTGTTTCACCTTTTAATTTATTGGCTACATCACTCCTAATGTGGGATTCAGAACTTCCTGTATCTAACAGAAAGTTAAAGGGCTTATCATTGTTATATAAAGTAATAATAGGTATATTAGTGAGCTCCAAAGACTCTTTAATAGATAACTTCGACCTCTCTTTATACAACTTAGTCCTGTAGTGCCAGATAGTACCTGACGTGATTGTTAGAGCACATATTATGATGATTATCAGTAAATATGTATTCATCTCCTTTCTATTTTATTCCAGTAGAGCCAATACCTCTCCTATCTTTATTACCAAGATTATCTACTTCAACAATCTTAATACCTGAAGAAAGAAGCCACATAAGCTTCTGCCATATAGTAGCTTTTTGACTGAGCTGAACTCTAAATTGGCATATTCTGTCACCTTTATTGATTGTAGTGGCTCTGAATGCAATAGCATTGAATCTCCATTCATCATTGTCACCACAATAGGACTGGTCAATGATACCCTCACTATTACCAAGTATGACACCAAAGTTCTTGTATGTACTGCTTCTTGGAAGTGCAACAGCCTCAAAACCTTTAGGAAGTTGCATTGCAATTCCAAGCTTTATGAGTTTGGAGTCAAACTCCACATCTCTATGTCTCTCCTCTACTCCATTGACCTTGTGTCTCTTAAGAATATTAGCTTGGGGAGCATTGAGAGTTACTGTCTCAGCTGCTCTGAGGTCAACCCAATCTCCCTTATCAATTACTTCGGGTAAAGGTATATTCTTATTTATTCTTTTTACTTTAATCTTTATTTTCATTTGAAAATCCTTTCACTTTTGCAGGCTTTGACACTGTAGTTAGTTGAGCTACAGCAGCCCTGTTAGTAGATGTTTTCTTAAATCTGTATATAGGTACACCAAAGAGAGTAATCTGCATTGTTCTGACTGCTAACCCATCTTTACTGTACTCCTTGGTCTCTTGTTTAATCATGTTTCCAGAATTTATGTGTTATATCATACAGTTTACTCTTTCCTGCACTTGTATGGACTACCTTATAGAACCTTTGATTGGTTGTTTTCTTGTCAAGTGGACCGCACTCTTCCTTATAAGGTCCAAGTTTAATGTAGTCAAACCACCTTAATTGCCTTGCTACTATATCACTAATCTCTTGCCTACCACTATACCATGCAACCTTTAAGTTTGTATGAGTTTTTACCCAACTTGCCAAAGCTACTATATGTATAGTGTCCCTATCACCACCCATGAAAGACACACAAGATATTCCCTTGTTATCTTCCAAAAGTTTGCTGAGGACTGTCTTATTCAGTGGATTACCAATATCCTCTGCCAAGTAAGAGCTATGACAGCCCTTACATTGACATGGACAATTAGATATGTTGATAGCAAGAGTTACTTCATCCGGCACTTCAGCAAAGACTACTTTTGCATCCACATACTTTAGCATATCTCACTCCTTCCATCACTATAGGTTCTTCTTTCTGCTTCTATTTGTCTTTCCTTCCCAAAATTCTTAATAGCCCTAAGGTATCCTATTATTCTAGTATACCAAGTTATTTTAGTACTATTACATTTAGGACATTTAGTTATGGGATGTTTGGTAATAAACCCACAATCATCACACTTACTATTAGGAATATTAAATGTAAAGTATGAAGTACCTTCTTGTACAGCAAACTCAATTAGCTTTATATATTGCTCTACACTGAGATGCTCCTCAAGATTAATGTGGCATCCTACCCCTCCATCTAAAGTGGAAGTAAAGCTTCTGCCGTGCAATCTAAACTTATCTAGTACTGAGGTTTCATCATGAGCTAAATAGAAGTAGGAGTTATACAAGTTCCTATCAGGATTAACTACATAACCATCTTCTTTATCCCAATTGTGATTCTTCACCCCAAGACTTTCAGCAGGTACAAATTCAGTATTAAATAGGAAAGGCCTCTTTTTATCTCTTATATTATGAAGCTTATTTTGCTCCTTAATAGTAGAGGTAATCAAGTTACAGAACTCCATATACTCCTTATTATAAGAGCAAGTCAATCCAAGAAACTCAGCAGCTTCATTAATACCATTAAGACCAATAGTACTATAGAGTTTTTTCATATAGATATACCCAGCTTTACTAGAAGTAAGCATACCTTTATCCTCCATTTCATAGAGCATTGTTTTATAGGCAATATGATATTTATAGACCCTATCAAGAATATCTATAAGGTATTCTCTGAATCCTGACTGTGGAGCATAGAAGATATGCAAGTCGGCACTATCTATACCATACATACTGTCTTTATACCATCTAGCCCAATCCTGTACAATTCTATTGATGTTAAGAGTAATAACATTAACAGAGCCTGTTTGGATACCTGTGAGACCATTAGTGAAACTAAAGGTATTCTCCTCAATCTCATTTCTTAGTCTGCAACATGAAGCAAGCCCATTAGGATTATCAGATATATAGGTAAAGAAGCTATGTCCTTCTGCATACATTTCAGCAGTAAACTTCTTATATTCTTTATCTATAATATCATTTCCATCTGAGAGAAGAGCCATAGTTTCCACAGGCATTGCGATGACTGCATTAAGTCTCTCAGCATTAAGATACTTCATAAACTTTCTCTGAAGATAATCTATAGCTTCCCATTTAGGTCTAGTACCATCAGGATAGCAGAACTCTTCAAATAAAGCTTTAAAGTAATTACTATCATAATAAGAAAAGTTTATAAAGGGGGATTGGTATCCTCTATTGCCAGCAGGCTGATTTATTCCCCATACACACTGTTGAAAGGCCTGTATAATCTTTTCTCCAATAGTTCTTCTCTTAATACAATACTCTGTATCTACAATAGCATTGTCTTTCTCATAATAGGATTCTCCCCATTCCTTTATACAATAATAGTTAAAGGCAACAAAGAATCCACCAAAAGCTACTGCGCCCTTACATTGTGATGCAAGAAGGAATGCAAGGTTTACAAACTGACCACAGAAACTATCAAGATTAGTAGGAGGTTTAGGAGTAACCCCATCAATCTCACCTACACCATTCAACATAAGAGGGTATAGACTTACTGCTTCACAATAGTTCTTCAGTACTGGAGTAGATGCCTCATCATGAGTATATATAATATGATGATTAAGGTCTTCCTCGTATTGTTTAGAAAGATTAGGGAACATCTCATTAAGTTTGTCCTTCATCCTTTGTCTTTGAATAATCCTGTTGGTGGTCTTATAGACCTCACCTTCAAGGTTGGCAACATTCTTCATTGTGACATTTGCATTAGCATCTGTTTCTGAGGAAGTAGCTGCATTTTCAGAAGAAGATGAGTATTTCTCCATATAATCCAGCCTTTCCCTTATGAACCTTGCCTGTTTATGCTGTTCCCTATATACTACATATGACTTTGCAACCTTGTAGGGAGCCAAGTCAAATAGAATCTTCTCAACTTCATCCTGTATATGCTCCACACTAAGAGTTACATCTTTGTAATCTCGTGTAAATACATAGTTCAGTTCAGCCAAGATAGCTTCAGAGGCTTCTAGACCCTGGCTTTTATAGGCTTTCTTTACAGCCTTTTCAATCTTGCTAAGGTCAAAGTCTTCAATTGAACCATTTCTCTTTGTAACTTTCATTTATTTAACCATTCAGTTAGTGAATTAGGTTCCTTAAGGTGTATACCTATAGGAACTGACAAATTAAATGTAAGATATGTATGAAGTTCCATTCCTATTTCTTCAGGGTCTTCAAATACCACATCATTGAACTTAATCAAGCCTTTCTGCTGGGTAAATTCACATTCCCACACAAGAGGAGTGAGAGTCTTCCTATTAACAACAATAAACCTATAATCAAGTAACTTAAAGTCCTTGAAGTACGGGTCTTTGTCGAGATTATCCCTTATTATTCTCCAATATAGTCTAGCTTGTATCTGATAAGACCAATCTACAAAAGACTTATAAAAATCCCATTCAGGCTTTCCACTAGTCTTCAAGTCAACAGGGATAATAACCTTCCTGTCATAGTCCACTATCAGCAGGTCTGCCATACACCTATAATCAATGCCATTGAGTGTAGCCTTGAACTTCAACTGATAAAGCCTCTCTACATTCTCAAAGGGATTGCTTGGAGCAAAGTACCATCTAGTGGTAGGACTATTCCTCAATACTTCCACAGTCTTCCTTACATCAAGGTTAGTGGCAGTATCAAGAATGGTCTTGCCTTCGCTCAGGTACAGTAGTCTGTAATAGGTGGAGCCCTTCTCCTTAATTACCTTGGCCCTTGTTTCTGGTTTCCAGTTATTCTGATAATTGGATTGGGCAGCTACCTCTATAACTTCCTTGTCAGGAATGCTTTCAAGTGCCCTATAGTTACTGTGATAATTGTCAAATAGACTCTTTACCACATTGATAATAGATTCAGGAATAACAGGAAACTCTGCTACCATAAATCTACTTTCAAACTCTTCTTCTCCACCTGTAATAATGCTGTCTACAGCAGAACCAAAGGTCAATGAAGGAGTGTCTATTCTATCAAAGAGGTGTTCAAGTTCATTAAAACCAGACCTCTTGAACTTTGACAGGGTAGAATATGATAATGCAGGGTCTGCTCTGTAAACTTCTTCAGGAACATTCCAACTTATTTCTCTTAATGACTTAATCATACATCCAGTCATCATTATCAGAACTGTCAGGTATTTCAAGGAATGACATATATTCATCCACAGCACTCTTTAACCATAATAGTTCCTCAAGGTTAATATTTGCAAACTTCTCTTTGGGATGTTCAACCAACTTATTCTGTTGAACCATATATATGTCTGATTCAACTATTTCAAGTAACTTATCAAACTCTCTACTTTCAATATATTTCTCAGCAAATTTGATGTCACCTTCAGGTAGGCTCTTCGAGAGTCTTCTGATTTTGTCTAGTAGTTGTTCCATAGGATTTGATTATTTTTATGGCCTCAAGCAGTTCTCTCTTGGTACGAACTTCAAAGTACACACAAGGCATCTCCATAAATTCAAGGAGTCTTCTGAAGAGCTTCTTCTTAAGTGGAAAAGTATCATTCTCTATACCCTTTGCTTCTATGATGAACATAGTACCATTGTATAAGATGATAAAGTCAGGGGTATATGTAATATCCCTGACTTTAGCCATATCCATCCTAAACACTTTGGACTTGCTCCTATTGAAGAAAGGTACAGTAGGCTTGAATCCCCCAGCTAATACAAATTTTGTTTGTTCATATCCAGGTTCTAAACCAGCAGCTACCAGTGTCTTATAGAAACTTTCCTCAAGTTTTGACTTGAAGCGTATATCATTGAAGACTGACTCTCTGGCATTTCGAATTTTCTTATTTTCTACCACTTTTGAACATCTCTTTTAAGTCCTCCCTAAGGATTCTGCAAGCAATCTTTGCGTCTTCCTCAGTTCTGAAAGCCGCAAAGTTCCTGAAGTTCTTGATATGAGCTTTATGTACCTTGTGGATTCTACCGTCCATAGAGGAAATAATGAAGACTTCCTCACAGTTGTTGATGTGGTCTTCATACCTCTTGTCAAGTTCAATAGCCACTTCTCTGAGGAGGACACTAAATGCAGCACTGGGGTTGATATTCCAGAGACTCTGAAGATAGCCAACCATCTTCTCGGGTCTCCATCCTACTTTCTTGGCAAGATTTACAATATAGTAACCTACGTGCATAGGGACAGGGACAGGACTCTCCACATTACCAGGAGTCTTGTCTTTCGCAGAGTCAGTTGACTCTACTGATTTTTTGGAAAGATGTTCTTTGACTACACCAAAAGGAATAGGACCAAAAAAGGTCATCATTACTAATTGTTTCTTTTCTTTCATTGTTGTTTGTATTTTATATTATTAATTTATGATACCACTTTATAGTGGTGTTTATAGTGGTGTTATATTTATCTTTTAGAAGTTTGTTTATATCAGTAAAGGTACTATATGGCATAATCTGACCAGTCCTTGCAAAATATGCAGGGTGTTCTACCTCAATTATATCATTATACTTCTTATCAATATAAGGTATGAAGGTCTTTGCCTGAGAACCAAACAGAACATAAAGCATTCCTGTCTCATGTTCTGAAAGGTTCTTAGATAGTTTAGATATGAAGGGTCTCCATAGGTTTACATGGGAACTAACCCTTCCTACCTCGCAAGTGAGGGCTGAGTTTATCATAAGAATACCTTGCTTAGCCCATGATTCAAGAGTTATGTCAAACTCTATTGGACCATGAGGAATCTCATAATTCACACAACTTTCTTTTATAACTTTAAGCGAGGGAGAAAGTTCTTTAGTACCAAGTTTATTACCAAACAGTATACCTGTGGCAGCACCTTTCTGAGGATAAGGGTCCTGTCCAAGAAAGATAACTTTACAATCATCATACTTGCACAGCTCAAATGCCTTGAATATATTTGAATATTCAGGACACAACTTATCAAGATTTGTCTTTCCAAGTGTATTGAGAACCCTTGCCATCTCCTTCATATCAATAACTTTTATCCATCTGCCAAAGTACTCCTCTATTGACATATTAAATCACTTATATTCTTATGCAGAAATTCCCATATTGAATCATCAAGGTTCTCTATAGTATCAGGTTTTCCATCAAGACTCTCTATAGTACCAGGCTTTGTAGGAGAAACAATAAAACCCCTGATAGGTACTACTGTCACAGTGACATTTCTAAACTCGCTAGTGTTGTTGGACGGAATCATATCTCTATAAGTATAATGTGCTGATATGCCATGTAAACTTATATAGGGGATGACCTTCTTGATAATAGCTCTTGAGAGGATGTCCCCATTTACAAAGACAGTAGGGGATACATAGCATACAGGCCTTACAATAGACATTGTCTTATTAATTCCATCAACATTTATAATGAATCCACAGACCATAAAAAGGTTCCAGAGTTCATCGAAGATGAGGCCCTGACCACCATAATAGTCAAGACCCTTACAAGTCTTGATGTGGGCGAGTCTACGGCTTCTTGAACACCTGTTAATAGACTGTATAATAGAATCTGCTGTTTTTCTAGTCTCCTCTCCACCTACATAAAGAGGATATGAGAACTTTATAGACTGTGCAGGGTCTATTGAGTCAAGCCAGCTCTGTATACGAGATAGAGTCTCTGATAGACTCAATACAGGTATGAAACACTCACCGTTATAGGGAATAATTACCTCAAAGAACTTTGAGAACACTGTGTTGTTCTGATAGTTAACAGCAATTGAGGCAGGCGGGTACCAATTGTTTTCTCCTTCTGCAAATGTGTTATTTCTTAGAGAGGATTCAAGTGCATAAGAAATCATATCATTTCAGTTTTGAAGTGCATCCTCTCAGCATCATAATTGGTGTAAAAGGGAAGTTCCCTTTCGATGGGAGGTTCACACTGGTTTGCTATAAAGTTGACAAAAAGATTGACCATTACAGAGGCAATCATATTGGCACAGAAACTGGTCTGCTTATAGGAGCAGAGTGTCTCCTCTGCCTCAGTGTCATCAAACAGCCATTCATTCTCATACTTCTTCATGAGATAGGTATCAGAGCCTTTAATACAGAATACTTGGAACTCTTCTGCTGCAAGCCTACCATCAATAAAGAGACACTTCCCCCTTTCTTTCTCAGCTAGACTCATCACATGGAATTTCCATCTGTTATAGAATGTTTTCCTTGCTGCCATATTGTCAAAGCCACATATCATGATATTGGTTGAAGAGGATATCTCAGTATATCTCTGGTTCATAGCTATAATACGGTGATACTGGGCAAATTGGCTCAATATTCTGACTACACTTTCTGACTTGCTACGGCCTACATCAAATATTGAAAACAGTTGACCTGAGAGGTTTGTACCATCTACAGTGTCATCATCCCAGACAATAAGTCTGTTCACTTTAAGTCTGCCAAGGAGGAAGGCAGTATAGCTGCCTATACCACCAAGTCCAGCAAGGGTTACTTCCTGTTCACCTATCTTGTTGAACCATATTGCAGAACTGAATCTCAAGGAAGACTCATCCATCAGGAGAGTCTCTGAATTAGGAGGGAGAATTTCTCGGTTGTCACCCTCATGTGCTTGTTCAAGAGTTTCTTGAAGCAAGGCTTCAAACTCTGCCTCTGATAGGTCGAGGTTATCTGTTGTTATTTCATCCATAATACTAGTGCATCTTGAATTGATTTGATATATTTATTTTGAGGTAATTTGTCAAGAGTTCTATAGACTGCTTGACACAATTCTGAGATATAATCATCTTCAAATGAGGCAAACTCTTCTGGTATAAAGTTAGTTACAACAAACTCTACCATAGTCTCTGCCCAAAAATGAAAGATATTCATATCTTCCTTAAACCTCTTGTCAAATAGTTTGGTCATCTGACCTGTCCATTTCACAGGGTCAATCTTGCTTGCATCTGCAATTGCTATTGAGCCTGTAATAAGTTGAAGAGTAATGGACTTGACTACAGAAGCATCTATAGCAAGTTCATTTGGGTCTGTAATTCGTTCTACCCTTCTTGGAGGTTCACTCTCCATAAAATCCTCATCAAAGAGGGAATCTTGCCTTGCAATCCTACTCACTTCTTTACTGTTGCCTTGATAGACAGGAGGTGTGAAAGGCAGTCCGTCATAATAAGGAATAGTTGAGAAGGGAGCCCTTGCAGCAGCCACTTTAGTTTTGTTTTTCTTGATAACTTCAAGCCTTTCATTAATTTCAAGAAAGGGTTCAGTTGCCTCTCCCTCCTTGACAATATTGAGCATATTATATACAATAGCTTCCTCCTCTACCTCTACAGTTCTTGTGCCTGTCTTCTCAATGTCATCGAAGGTTCTATATATAAAGGTAGAGCTGATTACTTTCTTCTCTGTAATCTTTCTTGTGATGGCGGCAGTATAAGTTCCTGCATTGTTTACAATAAGACTTACAAAGTGATTTCTATCATTACCTTCCTCTCTTAAAGTAGCAGTATCTGTACCACTGAAGAAAGTAGCCATGTTGTTATGGCTGTGTATCAAGCCCATCTGACAGTTAAGAAGCTCTGGATGGTCAGTCATATAGGCTACCACATCAGGGGACATGTCAAACTCTGTATAGGTTTGGGAACCAATATCCATAGGGAATATATCTACACACTTTATCTCAAGAGTTCCTTCCTCAAATGAGCCACTGTATGTATAAAACAGTGTACCAGACCACTCTACCTGCGATATTTTATTGCAGAGGTATCTTATCTTATTCTCTACATCAGCAGGAATAACTAATTTATATATATCTGTGTGCTTCTCCAGAGAAGGCATCTTCTTCTGTACTTGATTGTCCATACTTGTTATTTATTGTTCTTAATATTCTATTGACTATAATTGCAACCATAGTTTTGTTGAGGAAGAGGGCCACATTGGGGTCATCATCTACAGTCTTTACCATGTTGGTTATATTGAAGGTTATAGTTTTATTCTTGAATCTGAAGAGGCTCCTTCCTATGAGCCTGTCATAGTTAGATTCTGTATTATAATTGGAGTTACGAAGATAATACAGTTCATTGCCTATACATTTACCCTTAATAAGTATTTCTTCTGAAAAGAGTTCTTCTTTTGGGGTTTGCCGTTCAGCTGGGAGGGAGTTATACCACTCAATAAAGAGGTTACTCAATGTTACGAACAGGTCTCTGTCAGACATAGCAATACCATAACTATCATTAAAGAAGTTGAATCCAAATGGTTTCTTCTTCAATATAAAAGGAATAAAAGCTGCTATAAATGGTTCGAAACTAGAAGAGGACCTAACAGTATAATTTAAGGGGAACTGAATCTCATGTGCAGTTGCACTGTCTCTTACTCCTATTTTTTCAAGATACATATAAGGAACTCCAGCGAGGGATTCTACAGTTACATATTTAGACAGTTCAAGGCAGAACAGACTCCACATCTCCTCGGAGAATTGAGTAGACAGAGATGCAATAGTATTTCTTATAGGACCACTGCCAAGACAGGGGTCAAACCAGCTATAGAAATTGTTTGCATTTATATAATGAATATGAGAGTGACTGTAACCACTTATAAACTGTTCAAATGTAAGTTCAGACCTCATCATCTGGAAAGTTCCATTTATAGTTCCATCAAGTGAGAGCTCTACCTTTACCCATAAATGGGTTATATCCACACTTCGGTTATGTTCATTGGTTACTTTCACCTTAGGGAAATGAATCAGTATAGTCTGTCCTTGTAAATCCACATTCTCTTCTCCAAAGAACTCATTGAAGATACTATGAATTATTGATATACGGTTTTGTTCTTCCATATAAATAAAAAATTGGGGAAGAAAGGTATAAACCCCTCTTCCCCATAGGTTATTGACTACAGATTATTACCTGTTAGCACATGCCACTAAACATGTCATCAATCTCATTGTCATCATAGGGAGAGTCAGATTCTGACTTACAATCATCAGACACTGTAGGAGTCACTGCGGCACCACCAAGAATGCCAAAGATTTTCTCTCTTACTCCACTTCCAATTACACAGTCTTTATTGAGGACATCTACAAGCATAGTAAGAGCAGCCCTTGCCTGAACATCTACACAACCTGTCTTTACTTCTTCCTGCTGTGACAGATTGAGAGTGTTACAGGCATGACTCTCTTCACAGGCATGACTCTCTTCACAGATATGACCCTCTATAAGAGATACAAGGTCAGAGGTCTTGCACATAGTGAAATTCCTACCGAATCTCTTCTGACATTCAGCCTGAAGACCCTTTGCTTTGATAGCATCATAGGCCTCAGCTCTTGTCATAGCACCAGACTTGATTTTCTTGTTGGTGTTAGTAAGCATAAATGCCAATTCATTGGTGTTCTTAGTCTCACCTGTAGTTCTGTTGGTATAGGGCACATCCTTAGGGAGTACAGACTCATCTGTCTTAAGTTCAGTCTTTGAGATACCTTCATAGAAAGTCATACCCTCATAGTCAATGCCTGCTTCTCTAAAGTCTTTCTTCAGTTCACCAAGTGTCTCAGCACCTGACATAATTACACTCTTTTTCTGAGTTTTCGTAGAGACAACTGTAATTTTTCTTGCTTCCATGTTTTCATTCTTTTTTATTAGTTATTACTTAAATAAATCTATCATAATCTTTTGAAATTTTTCTTTATCCTGGAGGGAAAGATAGAGGTCTGACACATCTTTCGCACCATTGATATTAGGTAGTACTATATTAGTGAATCCAGTTTTTGAGGCTAATATTTTCGCATCTTTCAATCCTGCCTCATCATTGTCAAGCAATATATAGACATTCTTGAATCTACGTTTCAATTCACTAACAGCAGTATCACTGATAGTATATCCTTCACCTTGTATTGCCAAAGCAGGAATTCCTGTGTTAGACCATAGACATAGTGCATCCTTTAGGGAAGAGCATATACATACTCTATCTCCTGTAGGAGGTACTTTAGTCCATAGACTTATCACAGACCTATCATGTTTATTGCTCCATTTGAATCCCTGCTTGTTGTATGGCTGATAAATTTTCAAAGTAGTCTTTCCATTCTTGAACTCTGCATAAGCATAGGCATACTTATCAGCTCCAAAGACATATCTTTGACCCCTCTTGGTTATTATCTTATGGGATATAGGATGTACATTGGCATACTTCAGCCACTCTAATGAGATACCATAGGATTCCCAGTATTCAATGTCATGCTTCTTCCACTCTCTTACTTTACACTCCATTGTCACATCATTGTTTCCTATATTGATGCGTGGTGCTATGGGCACATGCCCTGTGGATTCTATCTTAGCTGTTCCATTGAACTTACTGAAATCCTTATATATTCTTGCAAGAGTTTCCTTAAAATTAGTGTTCCACATCTTACCAAGCAGGTCAAATATACCTCCCCTCTCTCCAGAGGAGAAGTCTATCCATGTTACCCTGCTGCCATTAGGAGAAAATAACCCAAAGGAAGGACTTCTGTCCAACCTTAATGGGCTATTTATCTTGCATGGAATACTTGAGATACCCAAGTAGTAGTGAGCTATTTCAGCCTCGGTGGTTACCTTATATATATCTTCCAAAGATACAGAGGATTCACCTGAGCTTATCATACTTTACTTAATGTCCCAAGGATTTGAAGGAGCTGCAAATGGGTCAGCATCTGCATTGTCAGTGATAGTGGAACTCTTTACAGAATACTCATGGAATTCTACTGTTTCAAACTCAGTAGTTGCATAAGCACCTGCATTTTTCCTCTCTTGTACATTAGCATCCAGCTTGCTGTAATCAGATATACTGTTCTTCAAGAACATCTGAGTGAAAGCAGCTTGGTACTGTCTGCCCTCATTGTCAGTTCTGATGCCGAACAATATCTTAACCTTGTTGGTAGGCTGAAGGGAAAGAGCCTCTCTCAGCTCAGAGAAGTCACCCTTGAAATAGTCTTCAATGTGGTCAAGTCTACACTCTGAGTCCTCTGGGTGGTCAACCATATACCACTTCTTCTCAGTGTTGTTGTACCTCATCACAGAAGGAATGTTGAGGTAGGCAATCAGTAAGTTGGTAAGGTCCTCTTCACCTACATAGGCAGGTCTGTAGTCCCTATCAAGATTGGCAGGACCATTGGCATACATAGGAATCTCATGATTCTTGCATTCCTCGATGGTTACCCATGCAGTTCTACCATACTTGTCAATGACCTGTACTTTGGTTTTGTCCTTATTATACCTGTACCTCTTCTGAAGGAAGAGAGTCATACTGATAGGTTTGAGTTCAATACCTACCTTCTCAGGGTCAGGTAGTGCAAGGAAACTAAGCCTTACATTAGGATATTTCACCTTATTATCACCTTCAGTGACTTCTACAGTACCCACATATTCAGGTTCCTTGTCAAGAGGATTACCATAAATCTTCTCAAGCTGAGCCTTGTCAGGATTGAGTCCTTTGATGAAGCAGGGAGCTACACCAATATACCTTTTGAAATCACCTTCTGTTGATTCTTTACCTTTGGCAATTGCCATGAATAAATAACCTTTGTTGTTCATTTGTAGTCTGTTGTTAGTTTATTGTTTATATTCTTATTCAAGTCCATTAAGAGGGTTGAAGGCTGCATCAGTAGCTGTAGTTTCCACTTCATCTACCTTAGCCTCAGAGTCTGTATCAAAGTCTTCAATGGGAGGAACCTCTACAGGTGCATGGAAAGTCAGTACCTGATTCTTGACTTGATACTTGCCTTCCTTATCCATCTTGGGAGTACCATCTTCATTAAACTGAGGCTCATATGTGCAAGTGATGAGGTCAATAGACCTGAAACCACCAGTCATAGCCATAATACCAGCTTCACCACCATCAAGGATAGCTTGCTGGATAGTTCTCTCTTCTTGGAGTTTTGCAATCTTCTGGTCAATAGACTCAATCTTCTTCATTGCGGGAAGTGAGTTCTTGAACTGCCTTTTGACAGCAGCAATTTCTCTAGTTGTTAATTCTTTCATGTTTTCTTTTCTTTTTGTCAGTTATAATATTCATCCATTGCCTTTACAACAAGACCCAAGTCATTGGGGATGAAGTCTTGTTCAAACATATCAGCAGGAGATTTGGCAGGAATCTCCGCTCCACCTTCCATACATCTATGAGTATAGAATCCATAGCTGGCTTCTCCTTTATCATTGTACTTGACAGAAGAGAAGAGAGTCATAGGAACTACCTCGGCAGGATTATAGCTATTGTCAATAAGCTTACCTACTGTAGAGGTCTTGTATCCTACGATAGTATTGTCAGAGTAGACTTCCTCACAGTGCATAATAATGAACACATTGAGATTGTCCCTCAAGTTTTCAGCAGTGCTGACAATACTTTGGAAGTGGGCTGCAATATCAACAAACTTATTAAAGCCAGATACTTTAGCAGTCTTGAAATACTCTTTTCTCATAATGTAGGTGGCATCCTCTATAATGATGTTCCTAACATGAGGGGCAGACTTATCTACACCTTGCATGTAATTCATTATAGTGGCATAGTCATCTACATTGAAAAGATTCTTACTCTCTCCATTATAGAGAGACTTACTTCCCTTAAAAGGAAGCCTCTTCTTTAATACATTGAAGATAACTGTTTCTTTGGGGTCAAGACCTTTGATACTTGAAGATTTACCAGTACCAGTCTTGCCCAGAATGAGACAAATGTTAGCCATTTTTCTTGTTAAGTAAAGATTTTATTGATTTAATAAAGAAGGAAACACCCTTCTTCTTTGGTTGTTTTAGTGTCTGAATATAGGTATAGACTCTTTCAAGTCCTTCCTTATCATCAGCTCTAGGAAGTTCTGCAAATGTACTTGCAGCACCATCAAAGAACAGAGGACATATATTGTTGCTTGCACCATAGTCTCTATCCTCAATAACCTCCATAAACCTGATAAAGTTACCAAACTTTGTAATGTCATATCCCTCATATTCTCTCAGTCCATATTTATAAGGACTATAGAGACCAAGGACAAAGTTGGCATCCCTTGTTGTAGTTTTACAATCTGCAAGACCATCAGAAGATGGCTTAATCTTATTGAGCTTCTGATTTTCTATACCTTCTTGAGCCTGTGCCTGATGTTGAATAAGAACAAAGATATACTTGAGCTGATTTCTCAAAATTATACCATACTTGGCAAGTTTATCGATGTTCTCCATTTTCTTCATACCACTTTCAAGTGCAAGGTTTGAGGCATTGTCAACTATAACAATCCTATATTCCTCAGGGTCATCCGGGGTATAAGGATTGTCAGAGTCAACCACTCTTCTTTTGGTGATTTTACTATCATCAAGAGGGTCTACAACATCAACCTCCTTGAAGTTGAGATGTCCATGAGACAAGGCATAATCTCTGCACCTTTTATTAATACCAGTAGGATTCTTATCCTCGTCAATGAACTCAACCATCTCATTAAACTTATCAATGTATGGTTTATATCTCTCAGATTCAAGTAGTTCAAGAACCTTCTCATCAACAGGTCTCTCTTGGTCAGTGCTTCTTAAGTCAGTAGGAGATATTCTTATGTTGTCAAGCCTATACAGCAAATGACAATAGAACTCATCCCTCTTTGCAGAAGGGCTCATCTCCAATGTAAAATAAAGAATCTTTACCTTGAGTTCAGGATGTTCCATAGAAAAGAATAAAGGTTCATAGACCAACACATAGTCAGTGAATTTACTTTTTCCTATCTTCTGATTGGCAGTAATAACCAAGAACTTCTCCTGTTCTATCCCAGGAAATAGCCTTCTAAATCTTTGGAAAGGGAATGGAATACAGTTATATTTACCATCAAGAACCCTTTGTCTCCTATCTCGGAGCCTTTGGATGTCATTCTTTAACTTTCCCATAGTTAGACAGTTGTTGATGTCCAGTCATCCCTCAATACTTCTTCATGTCCTGCATTTTCAATAAGGGTAGCAAGGTCAGAAACCTCTTCTACATAAAACCTGCCTTCTGAATCTTGCTTCCTTACATCTTTCCAAATGAAATATTTAAGAACCCTCATATAGGAGTAGTTTCCATTGAAGGATTCTACATACTTCCTTGTAGCAGTAATAATCTGTTCATCAGAGTATTTACTGCCATACAGTTTGAAGAACTTCTTGAGCTTAAGTTTAGTGTCTTTGATATTCCCTCTCCAATAGGTATTGGTACCATCTTTCTTTCCTTGAGGAAAAATCTGCATCAGTGTAGAAGCAAGCCTTTCAATCCTATCTTCCCCTGGCACAGAAGTGTCAGAAGAAAGTAGGATATTTGAGACCACATCATCCCATCTTTGGGTGACTAACAAAGTCTTCCCCATTAGGGTGTTCTGAGCCACAAGGATTTGCTTCTGTTGAAGTTCTTTGAAGAGTTTACCTATGTCAGTACCAGTTTTTACTAAAACCACTGCAAGAACTTCAGGGAGTGTCATTCCCAATTTCTTGCACATTTCCTCATCGATTGCAATTTTCATAATTGTATCTCTTCAATAAAGTTTATAGTCTTGACAAGTTCTGGGTTGTAGTCTTCAAGCATCTTATTTACAAGTTCCTCTTCCCTTGTTCCCTTATAATAGGGGATTATAATGATAGGGTTTGGATGTCTCAATAATCTACCTGTTCTCTGCTTGATAATAGTATCTGAACTGTTTAGATTGGCGTAGATACCAACTCTGCAATCAACAAGGTTCATCCCCTCATTAAGCATATTACAGGCAGTAATATGGTGAACTACCCCCTTATTGAAGAGTCTAAGTACATCATTTGATTCAGCATTCTGACTGTTAATGCAATATTCACCAAGTTTCTTAGTCTGTTCTATGCTGTTACAGAAGGTCAGAGTTCTCTGATGCTCACAATGCTGCAATATCTTCAGTACTATAGGTACTTTACAATCACTAAGATACTTGAGCCTGTCTCCACAAAGTTTAAGCCATCTGTTCTTACATACTATGCCTCTTCTGTTCTTGAACCACTCTATTTGACCATTAAGGTCATCAAGATACTGAGTCTGTGTACAGAAGATATGGACAGGATTGTTCTTCTGTCTCATGTAGGACCATCTTTCAGCCCAAGAAGCATAAATAACCCTGCCTCTAGCTTTGGGATTCTTTATAATTCTCTCATTAGGTAACTTGTTGTCAAGAGTAAGAGGAAGAAGATAGACTGTTGGGTCAGGAAGCACACCATTATCAATTGCTTCTCTGAGAGTAGCATTATAATAGTAGAGGTCATCAAATACCTCTTTAAGTTCCTCCCTCAAGTCCTTCTTTACTGTAGCTGAAAGTAGAATAGTATACTCTACCTCAAAGTCACAGAGAGCCTCTCTGCACCTTTCTGACAGATGATGGGCCTCATCAAAGATAATGAAGTCCCACTTTCCTTTATGTTTAGGAAAAGAAACATATGTTGAGAAAGTGATGTTCAGCTTGCAGTCAGGCCACCATTTAGCAAGCTCATCTACCCAGTTTACTTTAAGGATATTCTTTGGCACCACAATAAGCAAGTTCTTGTATTTTTTCTTTGCCAGATGCTTTACCCTTTCTATTGCATTCTTACTCTTTCCAAACCCAGTTGGTAAGGTCAGTAAGACATTCCTGTTAGGAATTGCCTTTACTTCCTTCAAGACTTCTTCTCTTGTCATTACTGTTTACAATCTGTTTAAGTTTATGAATATATCTAGGGTCTTCTGCATATCCTACTCTCTGAAGAAAACTATAGTAGTCTTCAGGAGGTTTGTATCTCTTTTGCACCCACTCCTTATATGCTATAACACTCTTTGTCCAATGGTCAAACCTATAGTACTTATTAGTCCTACTATTGTACAGACCAAACAGATTATTATGTCTCAAACATCCTACTGATGTAAAGTGTCCTGTCTCAAGCAGTGCCTGAGCATATACTATATCAGGATGAGTGACATCATAATATTTAAGGGCATCTGCTAAGCCCTCTTTCATAGGTTTGTCCATAAATACTGGGACAGGAGTTATAGTGTCAGGAGGTGAAGTAACATCATGATTGGGTGGTCCAGCTTTATCTTCAAATTGGTGTATGAAGATAATACCAGCTGTACATACCCCAATCATCAATGCTACTTTGATGAAGTTTTTGATTCTGTCCATCATTTAATTGGCTTTTTTAGGAATCATACTAGTTTGTTGTCTCATATTGTAAAACTCCAATCATAAGTAGTAACTGCTAGTTTCCACCACATAATTATAGCTAAGCCTACTACGATGTTGAGTCCAGGAATTATAGCACCTATCATTAGAAGTATCAGTACCCACATTTTAAGAACAGGTTACCCATCTTTAATGTTCATCCGTCTATTCCATCTTGAGTTCTTGAGGAGCCAAATCCCCAAGCAACTCAAGATAACACCTATAAACCAAGCTACAATCATTTTGTAATATTCTTAAACAGTGTAGGTACTTGACCATAGACTGGAAGCTTACCATCCCACTTCTCAATCCACATTTTCTCAAGAATCTGAGGAGTAAGAGCCTGTTGTTTCAGTCTGTTAGCTTCTGCTTCTGCCTGTGCTGCCACAATAAGAGACTTAGCTTTTGCCTCTGCAACTTTTACTTCATTCTCAGTTGCTTGAGCCTGTTGAATCTTCTCATTTTTAGCATTTACAGCCTTTACAATAGTTGCAGGATATTTGAGACCAGTTTCTTCCTGTACTTCTTGAATACAAGAGGAGACTTACCATCTATAATCTTCAATGCTTATATTTCAAATAAGTATTTGTATACTCTTCCTTCGTAGTTTGCACCATTCCACTTGTTGTACCATAGATACACTCTATAGTGGTCAATAAGTACTACAACTTCTATTTCTGGTTGGTACCACATCCACAATAGAAATACAACATAAAAGAAGAATATAAGTATTAAAAGCATTATATTCATAACTATGTATGTTAAGAAGAGAGGTTAAGCAGAAATTCCTCATTTGACTCATCATAGCTTAATTATCAAGGATTTCATAGCTGTAAGATACAGCATGAAAGTCATGTGCTAATAGGTCGAAGTGCTTCTTCAACCTCTCATGTATTGACATAGTGTCCCAGACTCTTTTTATCACATCTCCATCCTTGTTTCTTTTTGTAGGTCTAGAGAGTTTGACAGAGGTAGGAGTTGAGAGCATATATTTATATGCTTCTTCACAGATGTTGAGCTTCTGAATGGCCAACTTCTGCTTTCTGGTACGGATAATCAGAGATTTCTCTCGCTCCTTCCGATGTTTACCTTTTCCTCTAGTAAGTCTGATAAGCATCTTGTCTTCATTGTAGTTCTTTTTGGGGTTTTTATCGCACTCCTGCGAGCTGAGCATATTTGCACCTGGTACAAAAAAGCTCAGACTTACTTTTAATTCTGTCATATTATCAAAGTGTTCCTTTTAAATTTAATAAGTTATTCTTTAGTACAATCAAAGTATTTCATACTTTATTCCCAAATATATGCTTCATACTCACACCTAAGTTCCATCTCAGCCTGTTTAGCTTCTTCAAGATATATACTTAAAAAGAGTGAACAATCATTGAAGTTATTAATATCTCCATCAAACTCAATATATAACCATAGTTCACAGTACTCTACTGCGGACCGTTGCTTTTCAGTTGACTTTCTCATATATTTAGGAATTTTTTAATTCTATGCCAAATACTGATATTTTTTCTGTTTCTAACAATGCCTTTGGGACTTACTGTTAAAAAGCTTGCCCCTGCATTGTTATCAGCAGAAGTTAGTATATAATACCAGTGGTATAGACATGCCCCCACAGTTCTATTAATTTTAAGTGAGACTTGTCTACAGGCTTCCTTAATACTAAGAGGATTAGCTTGAATAGCTTGGACCAGAATTGTTTCTTCCTCTTCAGTCCATCTTCTTCTTGTTGTCATTTCCTTATTATTTTTAGTTTAAATGATTAGTACCTCCAGTGGGATTTGAACCCACACAGCTATAATAGCCAAGGGAGTTTAAGTCCCTCATGTCTACCAATTCCATCATAGAGGCAAATAATACTACAATCAGACTGTTCCACCCATACAACTTCTGGAAGAAACTTATTAGATTTTGATTTAAACTTTATAAGACCATGTGCAAACTCCCATCTTTTTGTTTTATCGTTAAAATATGGTCTTAAATCAAATACTCTTGCTCCATTCTTGAATTGCTCTCCAATATTATTGTTTTGACATCTTGCAGTAAGAAGTCCTGGAAACAACCACCAGTTTTTAATCGGCAAATATGTCATTGTGTTATGACTGCCATATACTATTTGTTCATTCATAATATTTTTATTGTTGATTAAGTGGGCCTATAGAGATTTGAACTCTAAACCTTCACATTATGAGTGTGCTGCTCTAACCACTTGAGCTATAGGCCCTAAAGATTTATTATTTTGATAGCTTGTCAATTATCCATTTTGTTCCTGTAATAATAGGAATATCATCTTGCTTTATGTTCGGTTTACATAGGATTATCAGTCCTATGTTTATGATAAACATAGTAACAAGATGACCGAAGCCTTTCTCTACAATACTATCTATACTTGCAATTGTTAATACGAGTAGTATTGCTGTGTACCAAAACAAAATGGCCTTTAATGTTAATTTAAATCCAGTCTTCATTGTTAATTGTTTTAAGTTTTAAATTGTTTGTATGTCTTTCCACACTGTCTTTAAATGTTGTGATTCCACTGGGACTTGAACCCAGAACCCACAGCTTAGAAGGCTGTTGCTCTATCCAATTGAGCTATGGAACCATACTATCCTTAGAAATCTTGCAAGATACCAATAATCTATCAAACTGAGCATACTCAGGGGTTATATCTAAGATATTTCCGTCTAAAATATTGATAATTTCTAAGGAAGTAGTACCCCCAGATGGACTCGAACCATCATCTAGAGTTTAGGAAACTCTTGTTCTATCCCTTGAACTATGAGGGCGGATAAAAACTTCACATTATCTTCACAGACTATGTAAAGTATGCCACGCGGTTTTATATTTCTTACCTTTAAAAACTATAAGTCTCTTTCGGGTTTTTCTGTTGTTAAAACACCTCCAAAATTTCAAAATCTATTATATCACCAAATTTAGCTTCAGTGATAAGCATTCCAAAATGCCTACTAAGGTGCCTAGCAATTCCCTCTGATGCACATCCTAGAAACCCGGCAGCAGCAGCAGTATTACATATATCAAAGTTAATGAGAAAACTACCTAATCCCTCACCACTACTAACAGTGCTATCTCCACCAAGAACATGATATATCTTCCCCTCGCTCTTAATTTTACCTATTATTACTTTACCCAATTCAAGTTTATCCTTAAAATAAGAGGTTTCACTTATGATAGGAATGTAAGGGTAATAGATGTAAGAGCCCCTTGGGTCTCTTACGAGGTGTAAATCTTGCTTCAGGTTAAGGGCTTTTCTGATTATATTCAGCTTGAACATAGCAGCAGAGGCCCTGCTAATCTTAGTTATATTATCGGCATTGATAAGACACAACATGTAATCCAGATTAAGGGCTTTACAAGCCCTTTTGAAGGTTGTGATATTTCTATAGTTGATTTTTTTCATTTTAATAAATTTTTATGTTGTTAAAGGAAGTCATTGAGAATAGAAGATTTATCTTAGAAGTTCCTTCTTAATTTGTTCCTGAATTTCTTTAGGCAGATAGTATTTATACTCTTTACCTGATTTCTTTGATACTTTAAGGATATAGCAAGCACCCTTCTTAGTAATAAAGATAGGATATTTATTGCTTTGTTTGTCCTCCCAAGTATACTTGGTTTGAGTATCATTTGCAGTAGTTATGGTCTTTTCAACTTTAAAGGTGTCACCTTCTCTTTTGACTTCTGCATATCCTGTTACTGCAAATATTGACAGGAATAAGCAGATTATGAACTTTTTCATTGTTTATGCTTATATTCTGAGTACTTTATTAATAGAAAAAAAATGAAAAATAGTATGGCTGTGCCTATGATTAAATCTAGGTTTTCCATTGCTTCTATAGTAAAAATAGTTATATATTATAAATATTGCTTCTGTTTTGGAAATAAAAATAAAGGAAAAGAGGTAGAGTTAATGATAGCTCTACCCCTCTTCCTTTATTTTTATACCCCTTACAGTCAGAGACTTATGCCTCTAACCTGTAAATATTCTCTTCCCCCTCTTTCGCGAGGGTGAGGAGAGAGGCCTTACTAAGGTCAATAGTATCACCCACTACCTTATGACTTCCCGTGGATAGGGGGATAAAGGTCTGACCCCCTCCCACCATCATAAAACATACTGAGGTGCCATACTGAGATGGCACCACAGTCGCAGAAATGACTGCACCCTGCTCTTCATCAGTAAATGCCCTAGTTTCGATAACTGACCATTTACCAGCATACTTTCGGAGTGAATTAAAAATGTTCATATCTCTATATCCCCACATTAAGTTGGCAAGGGGTTCCTTACTTCTTTATGCCAACTGTTGTTAATGTTGATTGTTGAATTATGACTGTTGAGTGTAGTCAAAGGCAAAGGAGGAGTAATTAGCCAAGCTGATAAGATAAATCTTACAACTTATAACATTTAACACCGACCATTGCCAAGAGCAGGGGAGGAGTAATTAGCCTAACTTAACACATATTGTAATTAACTTCTTGAACACATATTGTAATTAACTTCTTGCTTCTGCTTTCCCCTTGCTTCTATCTCTTTGTTTTTAGCTCTTGCCCTTGCTCTTGCTTCTATCTGAGGGATAAAAAGAAAGGGTAAGAAGACTAATGTCTTCTTACCCTAATCTTTAAAGGTCTGATGGCATTTCAGATATTAATCCTGTAAATGTCAGCTTCCCCCTTTTTGGAAAGAGTGATAAGTTTAGCCTTGGTGAGGTCTATGACCTCACCAATAGAACAGTCAGAGTTCTGGTCAAGTGGTATGTAAGTCAACCCACCTGACCTCATAGTAAATTGAACAGAGTTTCCATACTGAGATGGAACAATCACAGCCTGAGAAACTTGTGAAACTTCCTCATCAGTAAATGCCCTAGTTTCTACAACTGACCATTTACCGGCATAAACACGGAGGTTACTAAAGATATTCATAACAAAATGACGGTTCACCTAAGCACCGTAAGGTTCAAAGTTCAAAGTTAATATCAAAGATGTAGGAGAAGTAATTAGCCTCCCATTAGATTATTTAAATTTAGGGTAATAGAATAGTTTGTTACCCCTTTTACAGAGAACAGCATCTGCATTATACTTCTTAAAGAAGTTCATGCAAAAGTTATCTAAGACATAAAAGTCTGAACTGTAGTTTATTCTAACTTTATGTCTATTCCACATATAGTTAGCAAATGCCTCTCTTTCTTTATCTCCTGTTAGATATATAACAGAAGGTCTATAGATACAAATAACATCCATTTAAATGTTATTTATCTTCTATCCAAAGGAGAGAGTCTAGTTTAGACTTAGCCTCATAATAATCATAAGGGTCAAAAGCATCAACCCAATTATAATGATTATCCAAGGTATCCAACAGCTCTTCAGTAGCTTTATTATAAGCACCATAGGCTTTAATAAGTTCTGTTTTGTACTGAAGAGTGTTGTAGTTGGCAACTTGGAGGTCATGTGGTTGACCTACCTTAAGACCTGCACCAAAGGCTACTATAGCAGCCAGTGTGCAAAGAAGGATAGTCTTCTTCATATCAGGTTACAAGGATGAGTTATTTAGCAGTTAGCCTGGTCATATAGGCTTTAGTTCCTAGTGGGAGAATCGAACTACTATTACAATGTAGGGTACCAGACCAGAGACAGAGGAAGAGTATTTAGTATACCCTTCCTCAGTAGATGTCAGATGAGGTCATATTCCTCAATGACATCCCAAGGGTTATCATAATAGAACATCATCCACTCACCGCAGAATCCATTATCTATAATGGCAGTCATGATGTTAATCATGTACTTGATGCTCTGAGTGTCTGAAGTGGATAGGTTAATGGCTGAAAGCCATGATTGGAAGTCATTGAAGACTTCAGTGAAGGGGTTTTGAAGTCTGCTTGATGCTTCTGCATACTTGAGGCAGAGCTGTAGAACTGAGATGTTCATAGTTGTGAGAAGTTTAGTTTGTTATGTTATCAAATGTATGGGATGAATAATTAGCCTGTCCTGACAATGCCAGGGGGTACCATCCCAATGTCAAAGGCAAGGGAGGAGTGTTTGGTATATTACCCCACACTCATACCAATATACAAAATTTTTTAAAAAAATTAAAAATTTTCCTTACCCTCTTGCATATATCAAATATTTTTATTACCTTTGCTCCCACTAGGACATAACAAGTACTAGCAGATATAACCAACCTATTGGAGTTGAAGAGGTTAAGATAGTTGAGAAGTCTCCAAGCCAACATGGGAAAGTAAAGGATACCATAAGTAGGGCAGAGGTAATTGGAGCTCGAGATAACTAAGAGAAGAACTAATAATATATAAACGCCTTCAATGCTATCTTAATACTATACCGGAGAGCTTAATTGGTGAATTGCTCTAGGTCTCTTTATATTCTTACTTAAACAGGTTGTTATGTTAGCTAGGAATCAGGATAACTATGAAGTATAAAAACAGAACAATTAAGATATTTAATTCTTCCTATAGGATACTTTATGTCAATGACATTAAGTCAGAAAATCCTGATAGAACTACTATGGGAGAGACTGACTTCACTAGCAGAACAATAAAGATTAGAGTATTGGATGGGAAAGGACATCCTATACCAAGACAGGAATTGGAAATATGTCTATTACATGAACTGTTTCATGCAATATTGACAGAAGGTCAGTACCTATCAAGTACTGATGATGAGCCACTTGTAGAATGGTTGGCAAGATGTACTAAACACTTACTGGACCAAAAAGTGCTTAATATAGAACAAGCTAAAGATATTAAGGAAAAATAATTCAGTAAAGATTTGTAAAATAAAAACTCACTACCTTCGCAATAATTATACTATGTGGAACAATTTATCAATGGCTGATAGAGCACATATTATAGCACTGGGAGTGCAGAGTGGTATAACTGACCTTAATAGTATAAGGAAGAGGTACAACAACTTTGCAAGAGGGGGCTATACTAAATGGAAAGAAAGAATAAAGAAACATAAAGGTATTGACATAGACAATGACCCTACATATGACTATGAAGGGTTCTATAATAGTGACCCTGATTTGGCTTGGGATATGTTGAATAAAGACAGTAGTGCTCACTTTAAGGATGAATATAAGACTGCTCAACACCCCTCATTCTCCAATCAATCTATATATAGTGGTTATAAAAATAAGTTTAATCCTAAGGGCATAATTGGAGGCACTTGGATAGATGATTATAACTACCAGCTCTCTCAATCTCAGTTTGATAATGATTGGGATACTGATAGAACCTTAGACTCCTTCAAGGAAGGAGAGTCTCATAAGGTAAATCTATATGCTCCTGATGGTTCTACTATGTTAAGAGGAGTAACTGTAACTCCACAGTCTTCTGCACTTAATAAAAGTAGAATAGCAAAAGGCCCTAATACAGACTTCAGTTATGCACAAGATATGACAGGAATACAAAGGTTTGGTGCTAACTGGTTAGCTGGAGCACCTCTTATTGGTGTAGACCCACATACTTGTCTGAACACAGTAACAGGCTTCTATGATAAAAATAATACTGTTGCATCTAATCCTAATATAGTAGCTAACCCAGAAGATTATGGCTACAGAAAGATAGACCAAAAGGATGCAGTACCAGGGGACTTAATAATACTATCAAATGGGGAAGGACATCCCAAACATGCTGTAATGTTTGATAGTGTAGCAGGGGGTTATGGTATACATAATGGGTTTGAATTTGCCCCTGGGGACACATTAGTAAATTACTCTAATGGTGGTAGAGGTAGTGGTGATTACAGACTACAAGGTCCACTACCTAGATTTAATAATCCAGATGAGGCAGGAGGGGATTTCTCAGGTCCTAGAACATATCTTAGATATACTGGAAAAAATAAGAAGAAATAAAAACTCAGTAAAAATTTGCATATGTCAAAAATTTTACTTACCTTTGCACCATAATTCATAATCACTGCCACTTGGTGTAATGGTAACACATCAGTTTTTGGCACTGAGTTTAGAGGTTCAACCCCTCTAGTGGCAACAAATGCTCCCTTAGTATAAAGGATAATGCAATAGTCTTCTAAACTATGAATAAAGGTTCGATTCCTTTAGGGAGTACAAAGTTGTTTGTAATAGACTAAATTTTGATGCAAAGATAACGAAGAATTCATTAACCTACCCAGCCTGAGAAGGTGCAAGTAGGGTGCATGATGCCTAGAGTAATTGGTTAACTCGTCACTCTTCAAGGTGAAGATTATGGGTTCAAGTCCCATAGGCATTACATATATAGCTCATGAAGTGTAATGGTTTTGCATATCACACTGTCAATGTGAGGGAAGGGGTTCAATTCCCCCATGGGCTGCTGGTTATGTGACAAAGGCTCAGAGGAGCCGACTGGAAGTTTAATCTATCAGGGATAGAAGCAGTTTTGAAAACTGAATGCTCATGTGAAAGTGGGTGGGGTTCGAGTCCTCAGGCTTCCTCTATGATAACAATTCTAAGAAAAGAAGGGTGGGTACTCAACCCTAATGATAAAGTAGTCAACTCAATACTTAAGAGAATTGAACAGAATAATGGACTATGTCCCTGTCAGAATGATTCTGAGGACAAGCACTGTCCATGCTTTAACTACAGAGTACTAGACCACTGTTGCTGTGGTCTATATAAGAAACTTGGAGAGTAAATCTACTAGGAGTAGGGCTGTCCTGCTAAGACAAGTGGTCATGTAAAAAGTGGCTTTGGTTCGAGTCCAATGCTCTCCTCTATATATAGTAGTAGCTCAATTGGCAGAGTCCTAGGTTTGGGACCTGGATGTTGGAGGTTCGAGTCCTTTCTACTATACTAAATGGGCTTTTAGTTAAGCTGGCTATAACACCTGCTTTGCAAGCAGGAGTCCTAGGTTCAAGTCCCAGTTAGTCCACTTTATTTTTCTTGTTTTCATAAAATGTATGACCGTTGTTAGTCCCTCTTTTCGGTAGTTAGAGGCTAAAGAAACTGCCCATTTTGGGATATAGCTCGAAGGTCGAGCGTGAGACTGTTAATCTCTTGGTGAGAGTTCGATTCTCTCTATCCCAGCATCATAAAGAGAATAGTACTAGTGTAAGACTCAACGTAACTTAAAGGCTTTGTGAAATATAATGTAAGTTTAGCCCTTTTGAATGTCGTATCATTCATCCTAGCTACAGGGAATGGTTAAAGGTAGCATACATTGGTGTAGCTCAATGGTAGAGCAGTAGTCCCCAAAACTACAGGTTGTAGGTTCAAGTCCTGCCACCTTTGTCATACTGGGATATAGCTTAGATGGTCAAAGCATCTGACTGATATTCAGAGGACCGTAGGTTCAAGTCCTACTATCCCAACTGTGTTGTTAGCTTATAGGTAAAGTGTCTCACTGTGGATGAGAAGAAGAGGGTTCGAGTCCCCACAACACCCTATTATATTGCCTTGTAGCTTAAACAGTAAAAGCACTTGCCTTATAAGCAAGAGACAGTGGGAGCATTACCCACCAAGGCTACTGCTCATGAGTGGCATGGTAGTCCCTGGGGTGGTTTCAAACTGCTATGTCTTTATTACCCTTAGATTTCTTTCTAAGGTAGCCCTATCTAATAGGGCATATCTCTAGGATTCCGAATGGTTAGGAGCAGGTCTGCAAAACCTGTGTTTGTGGGTTCAATTCCCACCCTAGAGTCCTTGTGAAAAGACTACATATATTCTCCTAAAGCATTGAGGTAATGCTCTGGACTTTTAATCCTGAGAGCTAGGTTCGAGTCCTAGTAGGAGAACATAACATTTTTAACTCCAAATTAATAAGGTGTTATGAGAGTACTTAGTTTTATTAAGAAGGCAGCCAAAGCTTATTTCAGAGTAGCTGCTAAGAACTATTCCATAAGGTGTACAGGAGATGTATTCATTCCTGCTCCTTAAGGATAGTTCCTTTTATAAGGAGTTAAAATAGATATGGAAACTTGGTGCAGTTGGTTTGTCACGCAAGATTGAAGCTCTTGAGACTGAGGTTCGATTCCTTGAGTTTCCACTAAATTTTATGATATGACTACATTAAAATTAGGTAGTAGAGGTAATGAAGTAAAGACTCTACAGAGTAAGTTAAATCTTATAGCTGATGGCATCTTTGGTCCTATAACTGAAGAGGTAGTTAAGGATTTCCAGAAGAAGAATGGTCTTACTGCTGATGGAGTAGTTGGTCCTAGTACATGGAATAAACTAGGAGTTACTAATAGCAGGTATATCAATGAGATTATTGTACATTGTAGTGCTACTGCTGAAGGTAAAGACTTTACAGTGGCTGATATAAAGAAGTGGCACTTGGCAAGAGGATTCTCTGACATAGGTTACCATTATGTAATATATAGAGATGGTTCCATAAATAAGGGTAGGGATGAATCAAAGATTGGTGCACATTGTACAGGTCATAACTCACACTCTATTGGAGTATGTTACATTGGAGGATGTGCTTCTGATGGCAAAACTCCCAAAGATACAAGGACTGCTGCTCAAAAGAAAGCTCTGTTAGAGCTACTGAAAGAGCTCAAAAAGAAGTATCCAAAGGCATCTATACACTCTCACAGGGACTATGCCAATAAGGCTTGTCCATCCTTTGATGCTACAAAGGAATATTCTTCTATTTGAAATAGAGTGCTTCTGTGGTGAAACTGGTGTACATAACAGTTTTAAACACTGTTATTCAAGCCCTCCCAGAAGTATAAATGCCTCAGTACGCAAATTGGCAAAGCGGCTACACTTAGGATGTAGTGATTTTAGTTTGTGAGTTCGACTCTCACCTGAGGTACAATTTATGAGAACTGATATAATAGATAGAAAAAGTGAAATACTGCTATGGATTTCTGAAAATCAGACTAATGCGGAAAATAGCTAGAAGGTTAGCATGTAAGGTTGATACCCTACTTTCTTATTACAAGAAACTAGGAATTACTTACAAGGGGAATCAAGGAGCAAAGGGACATAAGCCATCTAAATACAAGAAATCTATTCTTGAATTGATAGATAACCCAAATATATCCAACTCTAAAAAGAGGATAAGATTGATAGAAGAAGGAGTTAAAGAAGGTAAATGCGAATGTTGTGGGTTATCAGAATGGATGGGAAAACCTATTCCACTTGAACTCCATCATAAAGATTTCAATCATTACAACAACTCCTTAGATAATTTACAAATATTATGTGCAAATTGTCACATGCAGGCTCATAACTATTGTAACACTATAAAGTAGGTTCGAGTCCTACATGGGGTACTATGAAGAGGTATTATTAGTTATCTTTCCTTCTCTTCACTTTTATTTGTATTCATCTTAAAAATAATCATTAAATTATTTGGTAGTTTTAAATATTTTACTTAACTTTGCATTATCAAACTAAGAGATGCTTCCTTAGTTCAGTTGGTAGAACTACTGTTTTGTACTCAGTATGTCAGGGGTTCGAGTCCTCTAGGAAGCTCAACTAAATGCAGATATAGCACAATGGTTAGTGCTCTAGTCTTCCAAACTAGAGATGTGAGTTCGATTCTCATTATCTGCTCTATTCTGTGGGATGTTAGCAGAGGTAGCTAGTCAGCCTCATAAGCTGAAGGTCGGGAGTTCGAATCTCCCTCCCGCAACTAAATTTAAAAATATATGGGAGAAGTTATGGTTAATAATGGCAAGATAATGACTGCTGCTGAAGCACAGACTATCAGAGAGTTAGTTGACCTTGTCAATGACTGCAAGATACCTAGGGAGGATGTTGTCTCAATCCTTCCCTCGAAAGAAGGTTATATAATGGTTTACTACTATTGAACAATATGGGAGAGAATAAGGAAGAGAAAATAAAAGAACTTATGCTGCTTAGATTCGAGGCAGTATCAAAGTTCAAATCAGTCAAGAGGGCTTGTAGAAGAGGTCATATCTCAAACTATGGGTTAATCTACCCAAAAAGACCTTTCAACAATAGGACTTCAAAAAAGAACACAAGGCCCTTTAATGAACTTAGAAAGGTAATATATGGGCAACTCAGAAGTAAAGACAGAATCGCACAATGACTATAATGAAGAACCAGTCTTCTACTGTAAGCATTGTCTGTCCCTCAAAATAAGGGATGCAGGTCTTCCTGACCTACTTTACTGTGATGATTGTGGCTCAGCTGACATCTATTCAACAAGCATAGAAGAGTGGGAGAAGCTCTATATTGAGAGACATGGTTTTAGATTTTTAGATAAAAACTACAATATAAAATAAAATGGAAGAGGATAAAATGGAAGAGAAAAAGGACGTGGCTGAACAGCCAAAAAGATTTACTTATGAACAGCTTGAACAGATTGCAGGCAATCTAAGTACTCAGGTACAGCAATTGAGTGCTAGACTTCAAGAAGCTAATATGTTCAATATGTTCAAGAGGCTTGACTATTGCTTTAAAGTAGTTGAAGTAGCTCCTACCCTTTCTGCTACTATGTTCAGTCCTGGCTTTGTCGAAAAATGTGCAAAGGAGATTGAGGAACTCATGACTCCTCCTGCATCTGTAGAAGAAGAGACAAAAAAAGAGTAAAGGATATGATGGGGAAGATGAACAATGTGATTAGAATCCCCACTTCAATAAGCACAAGTTTCTTTAGGTTTTGGTTTGAGTTCCTTAGACCTTTTCATAACCTCACTGACAGAGAGATGCAGGTAGCCTCCTCATTACTCAAGAGGAGATATGAGCTTAGCAAAGTCATACAGGATGAAGTTATTCTTGATAAGGTTGTGATGAGTGAAGACACAAAGAAAGTGGTGAGAGAGGAATGTAATATCTCTCTCCCTCACTTTCAAGTAATAATGGGCAAACTCAGAAAGAACAAGGTAATCCTTGGTGGCAGAATCAATCCAAGATTCATACCTAATCTTACAGAGGAACAGGGTTCTTTCAGATTACTTCTTAACTTTGAACTCAGCTGATGGATTATAATAGCCTTGTAACTCAAGTATCTAAAGAACTGAACTTGCCATTTAGAGTGGTGGATAAAGTGTATAAATCTTATTGGAGGTCAATAAGAAACACTATTCAGGCATTTCCTCTCAAAGATGATATATCAGAAGAGAAGTTCCAGAAACTAAGAACAAATTTCAATATACCTTCTCTTGGCAAGCTATCATGTACTTATGATAGAGTTAAAAGGGTAAAGGAAAGATATAGATACATAAAAAATTTAAGGGAGAAAACGTGATTAAAGTAAAGAAAATAAAGCCAATGTTCACTGCCCTCATAACTACCATGGACCTCTATGAGAGGGATGGTGTTACCAAAGGAGGTTTGATTGATTCAACAAAGCAGAAAGGCACTGTAAAGGAATACCAGAAGGTAGTTGCAGTAGGAGACTCAGTCAGAGGCATCAAGGTAGGTGACTTGGTATGTATAGATGCAACAAGATTTGCAGTAAGAAAACATAAGGACAATTCAATAAAGACTGACATTGAGGGGGGCAACCCAATCCTTGAATACAGGTTTGACATTGTAGAGATGGATGGTAAGAACTATATGCTTCTTCAGGATAGGGACATTCAATTTATCATAGAGGAATATGAGGAAGTTGAGGAACCCAAGCAATCCAGTCTTGTACAACCTCCTTCAATCATTGTTTAATAATATAAGCCTGTATGGATTAAGTTTCATACAGGCTATTTTTTTATCGAAACTATTTAGATATGAAACTATTCAGATATGAAGGATATAAAATAACTATTTCTGAGGAAGCACTGGCACTTGCTCCTTTCAAGAAGATATGGACTAGAGATAAAAGTACCAGTAAGAACAGAGCTATATCAGAGTTAGGCTTCATCTACTTTATGGCTGACCCAAGAAGTGACTATCAGTACATTATAGATGAGGAAAGCAGAAAGACTTCCATTAAGGAAGGAGAGGGTCTCCCTAGTGACTGGGAACCTGATAATCTTGTACTTGAGGCAATGGAGTTTTATAAAACCTTCAAGCCTGCATCTGCACTACTTCTTGAGGATACAAGAGTAGCAGTAGATAAACTTAGGACTCTATTAAGAGAGATTGACCTTGGTGCAGTTGATGACAAGGGTAAGCCTATATATACCCTCAATACCATCACAGCTACTATCAAGCAGATTCCCTCTCTTGTAAAAGGCCTTAATGAGGCTGAGGCAGCTATTGCCAAGGAGATTGCACAAAGCAACAAGGTAAGAGGTACACAGGAAAAGGCAATGTATGAAGACTTGTAATATGATACTTGAAGACATAATTGAATCATTAAATAAGTATGTGGAGAGCAGAAGATATAATGATGAGAAGTGTGCAAAGGCTATAGAACACTTTGTGCTTCATAAATCTATAACTCCTGCCCCTACATTCAAGACATATAAGGTACTTGAATATACTCTGTGGGTAGTAAAAGGAAGTGACAAGTACAGATTTTTTACTAAGAAACTCACAGTTAAGATTCCTACTGACTATGAAGAACTTGTCATAAAGGACTTTGAGATGGGCTTCCTTACAGACTTATTTAAGGTACTCTTTGATACTAAGTCCTTGAATAACAAAGATAGAACAATTCTTGAAGATGTAATCTATGGAGAATACCTCAGCCATTGTAATGAATGAGTACCAGACCCCCTTGACTGATGAACTCCTTGGGTCTTTACCTGAGGAGGTCAAGGAGGAATTACTGGAAACTATGAATAGTGTACCTTTGATAAAGAGGCTTATATCTCCTGCAAGGGAATATGCCAAGGATAGACCAAGGGATGAACAGGGAAAGATTATAGTAGACCTTGCCAACCCACATATACTTGAGAATATGGATTATTTCAGACAGCCAGCACTTCACTTTATGGAGCATGGTTGCTATACATTCCTTAAGCCTAACTCCAATCCTAATAGTGAGTATAGGAAGCACTGGGATGAGGAGGTAAGAAGATGCAGGGAAGGTTACATAAGGGAAAGTGATGGGGAGTGGGTTACAGGTTTTCTGTATTGGTTTCTTAATTATTGTCCTATGATGGTCAACAAGGTAATTCCTGGCACAAGGAAAGCTGTCAGAGTTGAGTCCTTCCCATTCTTCTTTGAGGGTATTTATTGGAGGTTCCACTATCTTCATCAGGCAAGAGAAGCTGGTAAACATGCTATAGAACTTGCAAAGAGAGGTTGTGCAAAATCTTATAGTCTTGCAAGCATTATGTCCCATAACTTGATACTTGGTGAATCATCTGAAGTAAAGAGAAGAGTTATCACTGTACTTACTGCTTATCAGAAGGAGTATCTTAGTGATTCTAAGGATGGTACACTTTCAAAGTTCAAACCAGGAATCAACTTCTCTTTCAAGAATACTCCTTTCCCTAGACTTATGCTTAAGAACTCTCCTAATGAGATGGCATGGCAGATGGGCTACAAGGATGAGTTTGGTATTGAAAGTGGTTCATTGAATCAAGTACTGGCTGTATCTGCAAAGGATGACTCAGAGAAGTTAAGAGGTAAGAGAGGTTGGATTCTATTCGAGGAGATGGGTTCTTTCAAGGGACTTCTGTCTTTGTATGATATTACAAGAAAATCTGTAGAGGACGGTGACTATACCTTTGCAACTATGTATCTTGTAGGTACCGCCGCTGAAGATGAATCTGATTTCAGTTCAGCAAAAACTCTTCTCTATAATCCAGATGGTTATAATATTCTCGCCATTGAGAATGTCTATGACAGACCAAAGCAAGGAAAGCCTACATTTGGATTCTTCTTTCCCTCCTATGTGAACAGGGCAGGTTGTTACAATAGAGATGGTGTGTCTGATGTGACAAAGGCTCTCATAGAGATTCTTCTTGCAAGACATAAGGCAAAGTATTCTGCTGACCCTAAGTCAGTATTAAGAGTTATTGCAGAGGACCCTATTACTCCAGCAGAGGCTATTATAAAAGTAAAAGCTGCATACTTTCCTACAGTAGCTCTTACTGAAAGACTTGCACAACTTGATTCTGACCCTCATGCTCTTGATGATGTCTACATTGGAAATCTTACTTTGACAAGTGGTAATAAGGTTGAGTTCAGAATAAGTAATGATATACCTATTAGAAAGTATGGGGTTGACAACTCTACAGTAGGTGCCCTTGAGATATTCGAGATGCCAGAGAAACAAGCTAATGGAGAGGACTTTAATTTAAGGTATATCATGGGTCATGACCCTGTTGATAATGACCAGGCTGAGTCCTCCTCACTCTCTTCAACCTTTGTACTTGACCTATTCACTGACAGAATTGTGGCAGAATACACTGGTAGACAGGCATTTGCAGAAGATAACTATGAGATAGTGAGACTTCTTTGTCTTTTCTATAATGCAAAGTGTATGTATGAATCAAATAAAAAGGGTATTTATGCCTACTTTAGTAGGATGCAATGTACACATCTATTAGCAGATACTCCTGAATATCTTAGAGATAAACAGATGATTAAGTACTCTGCTTTTGGTTCAAATGCTCACCCATATTATGAAAGGGTATATACTCCTCAAGGATTAAAGAGTTGGGGAGATATAAATATAGGAGATACATTATTTTCCCCAGATGGAACCACTACTAAGGTCATTGATATACCAATAGATGAGGAGCTGGATATTTACAGAGTTACTTTAAGGGACGGGAGAACTATAGAAGCCTCTTCGGGTCACTTATGGGAAGTGTATAAATTTACATCTAAGAAAAAGACTTTAATAAGTACAATAGATATGCTGAAGTCAGGCATTTTATATAAGAGACCAAAGGGGCAAGAGTACAAATTCTATATAAAAAGAAATCTTGGTGTAGATTTTATGGAGAAATCAATACCTATAAATCCTTACTTATTAGGGTTGATGTTAGGTGATGGAACAATGGCTAATAAATATACTTCTTGTGGAAATAAACTATACTTTACTTCATCATATAATGACATGATGGAATATATGGAATATCTGCACATGGATTATAAACAGTTAGATAATAGGCACTGGTCTATAGATTTTCCAAATTGGGGAAATGTAGTTAAAGAGTTAGGTCTGGCCTATACTAAAAGTAGAACAAAATTTATACCAGATTTATATAAGTATAACTCTAGAGAAGTAAGACTTGAGATTTTAAGAGGGCTATTTGATACAGATGGTACCTGCCCAAAGATTGGAAGTCCTGTTTTTACAACTACAAGTGAGAAGCTAGCTAAAGATATATTAGAAATAGCAAGGAGTTTAGGTATTATAGGGAATTTAAGGGTATCTAAGAATAACTATGATAAAATCTTTCAGGTTATTTTATATACTGAAGTTCCACTATTTAGGCTGCAAAGAAAATTAGATAGACAAGTTAGAAATGTAAATAGAGTAAAGTCAGAGTATGTAGGCATAGTTAATATAGAGTACATAGGCAAATCCAAAGCAAAGTGTGTAACAGTAGATAGAGAGGACGGTTTGTACCTTATAGGTGACTTTGTTACTACACATAACTGTAAGGGTATCAATGCAAGTGCAGCAATCAACAACTATGCCAATAATCTTATAAGGGACTGGTTACTTCAGCCAGTTCCAACTATAATAAAGGAGGATGGAGAAGAAAAGGAGGTCAACATACCAAGACTATATTCTTTAAGGAATAGAGCACTTCTTGAGGAGTTAATCTCTTATACTCCCGAACTTAATGTGGATAGAATCAGAGCATTGGGTATGGTTATGCTATATAGACAGGAAAAGATTATTCTTTATAGAGACAATCTTAATGCCAAGTCACAAGAAGAAGCCAGTAGCTCATACTTAGGCAATGACTCCTTCTTTCAAAGGAACTATACACAAGGTAATATACAGTAAATTTAGCAAAATAGAGTATCAAGACTTAATATTTTACTTATGGACTTGCACAAATTAAATGTTTTATGTATCTTTGTACCACATTTAAGTTGAAGAATATATGAGTGATTTCACAAATTTACCCCCACAACAACTACCTTTCTCCAGGAAGAATAAGGCCTGGAGAAAGAAACACCTCGACTGGGCTGACTCTAAGACATTTTTCAACTATTCTTTGGTAAGAAAAAGTGTGATACATAAGAAAATTAATTATGATTTACTTAATGGCAGGCTTCACATGAATGACCTTACAATGGTATTGAATCCTGATAATATAAAGGCAGGTTATGTACCTGAAAGGATTCAACACTACCCTATAATGAATAGTAAACTAAATGTTCTTAGAGGGGAAGAGTCCAAGAGAGTATTTGATTATAAGGTAGTTGTAACTAACCCTAATGCTATATCAGAAATAGAGAATAATAAAAAGCAAGAACTCCTTACTAGAATTCAGCAACTATTATCTGAAGAGACTCAGACAGAGGAAGAGTTTAATGCGGAGCTTGAAAGGCTTAATGACTTCTTCACATTTGAGTGGCAAGATATGAGGGAAGTAAGAGCTAATGCACTTCTTAATCATTACTCCAAAGAGCTTAATTTCCCATTTCTTTTTAATCAAGGCTTCACTGATGCAATGGCAGTAGGTGAAGAGATTTACCAATGTGATATTGTAGGTGGAGAGCCCATCATAGAAAGACTTAATCCTCTCAAAATAAGAGTATTTAAGTCAGGGTATAGTAATAGGATTGAGGATGCTGATATGATTGTACTAGAGGACTATTGGAGTCCTGGTAAAATCATAGACACTTATTATGATGTCCTATCCAAGAAGGATATGGAGTATATAGAGAAAATGCCTAATCATACTGACCAAGTTACTGATTCTATGGATAATATAGATGACAGAATGGGTTTTGTAAATGGGCATATGGTAGGAGAGGAATTTACCTCACAGGAAGGTTTCTTTTGGGACCCTATTGGAATGACAGATGGTGTAGGTACTTCATTACTTCCTTTTGATGTAGCAGGAAATATCAGGGTACTTAGAGTATACTGGAAGTCAAGAAGAAGGATTAAGAAAGTAAAGTCTTATGACCCCCAGACAGGGGAGGAAGTATTCAACCTTTACCCTGAGACTTATGTTATAGACAAGGATAAGGGAGAGGAAGAGAAGATACTTTATATCAATGAGGCATGGGAAGGAATCAAGATTGGCACTGATATATATGTCAATATGAGACCAAGAGTTGTCCAGTACAATAGACTATCCAATCCTTCAAGGTGTCACTTTGGTATAATAGGTTCAATCTATAACCTCAATGATAACAAGCCTTTCTCACTTGTTGATATGATGAAGCCATACAACTATCTCTATGATACTATCCATGATAGGCTTAATAAACTTATCTCAAGAAACTGGGGTATGCTTATTAACCTTGACCTTGCAAAGGTCCCTAAAGGATGGGAGATAGATAAGTGGATGTACTTCGCAAAGACTAATGGTATTGTAGTTACAGATAGTTTTAAGGAGGGTAATATAGGTGCAGCTACAGGTAAACTTGCTGGAGCCCTTAATAATGCAAGTTCAGGAGTTATTAATGCTGAACTTGGTAATACTATACAGCAATATATTAACCTTCTTGAATATATCAAAATGGAAATGGCTGATGTAGCAGGTATCTCCAAACAAAGAGAGGGTCAGATAAGTAATAGAGAAACTGTTGGTGGTGTTGAAAGAGCTACATTACAATCATCCCATATTACAGAATGGCTCTTTATTATACATGATGATGTAAAGAAGAGAGTTCTTGAAGCCTTCCTTGAAACAGCTAAGATAGCATTAAAGGGTAGAAGTAAGAAATTCCAATATATTCTTTCTGATAACTCAGCAAAGGTAATGGATATAGATGGAGATGAATTCTCTGAGTGTGACTATGGTCTAGTGGTTGACAATAGTAATGGTATTCAAGAGTTGCAAAATAAGATGGATATGCTTGCTCAAGCAGCATTGCAGAATCAGACATTAAACTTTTCCACTATTATGAAACTTTATAATAGTTCTTCTCTTGCAGAGAAACAGAGAATGGTTGAGAAGAATGAGCAAGACCTAATGCAGAGACAGCAGGGAGCTCAACAACAGCAGACACAGTTACAGCAACAGCAAATGCAGGCTGAAGCCCAAGCCAAGGAAGCTGACATGCAGCTTAAGGACCAGATGAATCAGAGGGATAATGAGACTAAAATTATTGTTGCTACAATATCTGCTCAGTCATCTAAGACTGATGATGGTATTCAGGAACCTGAGTTCTCTGAAGAAGCAAAGGCTAAGCTTATGGAAAATATGAGACAATTTGATATTAAAATGAAATTAGAAAGAGATAAATTGGCAGAGGAGAAGATTAAGAGGGAAGAGGAAATGAGTATTAAGAGACAAAGTTTACAACATAAAAATAAACAACAATGATAAAATATTCAGGTATTTATGAATCTTCTACTCCCCCTCCAAGTACTAAAGCATTGTGGGTAGATGGAGGTGTTCTTAAGATTTATAAAAATGGAAGTTGGAGACCAGTAGACGACCCTAAGTCTAAACTTACTATAGATTCTTCAGTTAAGGAAGGGTCAACTAATCCTGTAAGTGGTGGAGCAGTACATACTGCTCTTATGGAAAAGGCTGATTCTTCAAAAGTAGAAGCTATTAAAGACCATCTTGAAGCTCTAGCTATTAAAACAGATAAAATAGGCACACTCCGTGACCTGTACATATCAGCAGGTGCGAAGTACAACGAGCAGACGGGGTATTATGAGTTGAATGGGCTGACGGACATTACCGAGGCGGAGATGAGGGTGATATATGAAAAGACTTGGGGATGGTGGCTACATTTGCCGGCATTGAATGGATTTGGTACTGCTTTGCCTCGCACCAACATCCCATGCCCGGATTATAAAATCATAGCGTATGCTTCAAATATCAGCTTAAATTCTATCTTTAGTATCTCGCATAATGATGATAATTTAGAAGTAGTGAATTTAAGAGCTTTGTACACGCCGACTAATTTTGACGAGATTAAGATTATAGATTTCAATTGGGCTTTTCAAAGAAACAAAAAAATTAGAGAAGTGCAAGGCATTATAAACATAATGGGGGCACGCGGCAACCAGAATATAGGTGGAAATATTGAAACTATCAATATTAAAGGACTAAAAGTGAGTATTAGCTTCTACAACAGCCAAAGGTTATCCAAAGAATCAGTTTTATATATGATAAATAATTCAGAGGCAACAACGGCTATTACTATCGGTCTAAACAAAGCAGTTTATGATGTGATGAAAGGTGACGCTGATATAATAGCGGCACTTGCGGAGAAAACAAATATAACCCTTATACAAAATACATAGAATCATGGTTACAAAACAGAACAACGAGATATTCAGCACCGAAGGAAAGTATGTGCATATCATAGGTACAGACAATTATTTCAAACGTGGGCTTGCTATTGGGCTGTCAGTAGAGCAATGCGAGGAAGTGGAGACCATACCTAATATTATCAATGATACAGAGTATGGGAATCAGGTTAATGAATTAATTAGAGCTAAGTACTCTCTAAGTGAAGAACTAAGTCTTTTAAGACAGAGGGACTCAAAACAGGAGGAGTACCAAAAATATAATGCCTATTGTGAAGAATGTAAAAAAACTGTTAAAGATAAAATAAGCGAAGGAGAACCCTCCAATTAGATTATAGGAGGGTTCTAACTTAGTAGATTTAAATGAACAAGTAAGTACTATAAGAAATGAGAAGATTTAGAGCAATAGTACAGACTAATAAAGAGCCCGAAGATATTAATATACTATGGTATAGTAAGGGAGTACTTAAAAGCTTTGATGCAGGAGAGTGGAAACCACTTAATGTAGTACATCCAGAGGATATTAATATTACAATTGAGGCTCTACCTAATATAAAAAATCTGAAAGAGGCTCTTGATTATCTGTTTGAAAAGACCAATAACTATAGAATAGTAGGTACATATAAAGAATTAGAATCCTTAAAAAATGGAAAAATAAACAATGGTACACATTGCTATGTTACTGATATAAAGAGAAGTTATATATACTCTACAGAACTTAATGAGTGGGTATTAGAGGATGTACCTCAACAATTCTACTTATTTACAGACCAATCCATTGTTACTGATTTTAATTCTAAAACAGGCTATATAGAATTTAAAGACACTATTCATGCTGATACTGTTGCATATATAGCTTTCGGAGATGCAGCTACTGTATCTGACTTAAGCATATGTAGACTGGAAAAAGAAGGAGAAGATTGGTATTTAAAAGATACTAATAAGAACACTCCCAAGAAAGGGGATTTTATCTATATAGTAGCTATTGACAGAGAAAGTAAGGAGGTACTTGTATTAGAAATAGATTTTGATGGGGAAGTGTCTCAGTCCAAGGTGCGGTGTTATAATAACACTATAGACTCAATATTTAAGGACTCTTTAAATATAATAGATGCCATTGTTGCCAACATTGATAATATAAACGCTCTCTTTACTTGGAAAGGAATAATTGAAAGGGACCAATTTGTACAAGACACTAAAATAGAGGAAAATAAGAACTATGCTCAGGAGCTTAATGCTAAAATAGATGCCAAAGTAATAGAGGCAGGCGGTGTAGCATTTGACTTAGAACCTACTAAAGACAGTAATAATGCAGTGTTCAGTGGTGGTGTGCATAAATACATAGAAGATAAATTCGTTGTACTAACCCCAGAGGAGTATGAAAGTTTAGTTATTAAAGACTCAAACACTTTTTATTTTATACTCGATGATAGCAATTAATTCTAAAATTATAGAAACCATATATCAAGGCAAACGTCCTATACAAGAGATAAGAAAAGGAGCTCAATTAGTATGGGAGGCTATTAAAGGATGCTTTGGTGGTGGTTTCTGGAAGAATAAAAAGGGCTGGATAAATACTGAAGGGTGGAGAAATACTAAATAAATATTATGGTGAATAAAGTTTATGATAAAGAAATAAATAAGCACTCCGACTGGGGTGGTGATGACAGTACAGAAAATCTACCTGTCAGTGGGTTTAGGGTTCAAGAGTTTATAAAAAAGACTCTTGACGGTAAAATGGGAGTGTTCTATTATGATACAACCAATAATAGGTATCTTGTATTTGCTGATATTGAAAATAGAGATTTATATCTAGAGGACCCAACCAAGAATGAGTTGGTGCTAGGAACTTTTGATGCTCCATTTAATTATGAGGCAGAAATAAATCTAATATCAGGCTCATATAAAGCTGTTCAATTAGGTTCTACAGGAAACTATGTAGAATTTATCTTTGACACAAAGAATAAACAAGGGGCTTCAGTAGGTGGTCTTGCTACTGTTACTTACACAATAATAAGAAACTCTACAAAGAAAGTTATTACTGAAACTCGTAATAGTAGAAGTACTGTAAGGTTTAATCTAGATAAATATTTAGGTGAGGGTACAAATACTATTATTATAGGTATAACAGATAAAAACACCCTTGCAGCTACTACAGTTTCTGTCACATATCAAGTAGTTAATCTTACTATTAAAGATGAACTCGATATATCAAAGGTTTATGACCTTTCTTCTGCTACTTCCCTTAATATGGAAGTACTATTTAACATTTCTGGATATGGTACAAAGACAGTAGAATGGTATATAGATGGTGAACAACTTGAGTTTGTTAAAGAGGAAGATGAGGTAGTAGATGTAGAAGTATCTAGAACTAAGTATATCACTCTGTCTAACCTACAACAAGGTAGGCACTCATTACAACTTAGAGCACATTCTATAGTAAATGGTGAGAAGTTCTACACAAATACCTTATATAGAGATTTTATAGTATATACTGGTGCATCTACAGATACTATACTTGGTATTGCTATTGAGATACCTTCAGAGAATGGTATAATAGGTCCTTCGGATAATGTATCAATATATAATATGGAGCAATATGTTCCATATAGTTTGAGGTTTGCTTCTTATTCTCCTACTAATGAACAAGGTATAAAGGTAGGTATTTATCTTAATGATGAGTTAAATGGAGCTATAACTTCGAGTAATGATACTGAAAATAACTATACGTTAGTATCTTCTAAGTCTGGAAATAAAGTGTTGAAGCTTGTGTCTGGGGAAGTAGAATATACAATCCCTGTTGTAGTGACTCCTACATCTATGAATATAAGTGACATCACTAATAATCTTGAGCTGGATTTCACAGCTGTAGGAAAAAGTAATTCCTCTCCCAATAGAGATAACTGGACCTATAATGGATACACAGGAACATTTTATGGTTTTAAGTGGAATGATGCTTCAGGTTGGGTTAATAATAGATTGTTAATGCCATCAGGGACTTCATTCTCTATAGACTATGCTCCATTAGATAATAACCCTACAGGAACAGGAAAGACTATTGAATTAGAGTTCTCTACATTAAATGTGAAAGATGATGATGCTGTCATATGTGACCTAAGAAATGCTAGTGGTACTGGATTACTTATAACTGCAACTAAAGTATCATTGACTTCTGAGAATGGTGTTACTGTAGAAACTGAGTTTAGAAGTGGTGAGAATGTAAGAATAGCATTTGTTATAAATAAGAGTAGTGGTACTCTTAATAAGTGCCTTTCTTTTATTTATACTAATGGTATTATATCTAGAGGAGAGGCATGGTCAGCTACTGATAAATATGATTCTCCTAAAACCATTGAATTCACTGCATCTAATAAAGTAGAAATATCTCTCAAGGCTATAAGAATATATAACACTGCATTAACTTCTGACCAAATTCTTAATAACTATATTCTCTATAGAGATAGTATAGAAGAGATGACCTCTGTATATGAGAAGAATGATGTATACACAGAAGGAACTACATCTTTTGACCCTAATAAGATGATGAGTAGAGTGCCAGTGATGATAGTAACTGGTGATATTCCAGTACTTGAAAATACTTCTGATAAGAATACTCAGATAATAGTAGATATAGACTACTACAACATGCAGGACCCTACTAGGAACTTTAGTATGGTTAGTGCAGCTATGAGACCACAGGGTACATCTTCCATGGGTTATCCTAAAAAGAACTTTAGAATTTATACACAGAAGGTCGATGGTACAATATTATATGATTCTAATGGAAAGGTTGTTCAAGACAAATTATACTCTTTTAAAGAGGGTTCACAACCTGTTAATTGTTGGTGTCTTAAAGCTGATTACGCAGAGTCTTCTGGTACTCATAATACTGGTATTGCTAAATTGTGGAACAAAGCTCTGTACAATGTTCAAATAGATGGAGAATATGTATGTAGAACTAATGCTCAAAAGGCAGCTATCAATGCAGATTATGAGTATGATGTAAGAACTGCTATTGATGGATTTCCTATACTTTTATTCTATAGAAAGACTAAGAATGATGACCTTATATTTATAGGTAAGTATAACTTTAATAATGATAAATCCACAGAAAGTGTATTTGGATTTAAAGGAATTCCTGGTTTTGATAACTCAAGAATGCAATGTTGGGAGGTACTCAACAATGGCAATTCTTTAGCTCTATTTACTACCTCTGAGAACTTTGACACTAAATGGGAAGATGCTTTTGAAAGTAGATACCCTGATACAAGCAATCCAGACATATCAGACTTAAAGGCCTTTGCAGAGTGGATGAGTACTGTTTCTCAAGAAAACTTTGCTACAGAGAAATGGGAGCATATGGACATCTATAAACTGGCTGCATATTATGTATATATTTTAAGACATGCGGCAGTTGACCAAACTGTAAAGAATGCAATGTTTACTTCAGAAGATGGGTCTCACTTCTACTATATTCACTATGATAATGATACTGTTCATGGTCTTATAAATACTGGTAGACTAAGAGTAAAACCAACAGATGACAGGCAGTCTACTGATGATTCTGGTGCTTATTTATTTGCAGGTCATGATTCTAGACTTTGGAATATGCTTGAAGGTGATGAAGAATTCATGGGCATAGTACAAAAGATGGATAATGCTTTATATTCTGCGGGTATATCATATATCAATATAATTGATATGCTTGATGGAGAGCAGGCAGATAAATGGGTAGAAAGGGTTTACAATCAAGATGCTCAATACAAGTACATTGGACCATATGCAGAGAAAGGAATTGATAACCTATTCATGTTACAAGGTAAAAGAGACTTACATAGAAAATGGTGGTTAGCAAAGAGGTTCTCTATATATGATGCTAAGTTTATTACAGGTCCTTATAAATCGCAGTCTATTGAGCTTAAATGTATCAATGGTACTCCTGCTGGTCAACGGTTTACTATTGTGTCAGGCTATCCAATAAACTTTGGGTATGGCATTAATGATGAACCAAGAGAAACAGGTATTTATCTTGATATAGACAGTGAGCACACATTTACTACTACTGAAGTACTTAATGTTGGTGACCCTATTAGAATATATGGTGCTCCTAATATTAAACTTTTAAATACTAGGAAGATGGCTGATAAGCTAGCTACTATATCAATAGCAGCTGTTTATGATGATAACTTAGGTACTTGTCTTACTCACCTTCCGCTTGGTAGTTCTTCATTAATTAATAATGAGGTTACTGCAATATCGGGATTAAAGCAGGCTAAAAGGTTAAAGTTTATAGATATAAGAGGTTTCAAAAAGTTGACTTCATTAGACTTATCAGAACATCACTATATTGAATCAATATGGGCTTCAAATTCAGGCATAGCTTCCCTACTACTAGCTAAAGGAAGCCCTGTTCAAGTTCTTGAGCTCCCTGCTACTATAACTAATTTAACATTAGAACAGCTCCCACTCTTAGCTTATAGTAACATAACCTTTGATGATATTAAAACTCTGAAGAATATAAATATCAAAAATTGTCCTCTTGTAAGCAATAACTTTGGTTTTATCTATAATTGGTTCAACAATAAAACATCAAACTCAAGTGAGTGTTCACTAGTAATGGATAATATAGATTGGACTAATGTAGATACTGCACAGTTACTTAGTTTAAAGGCTCTTGGTACTCTTAAATTAAAGGGTAGGATTAAACTAGTTGAAGTGAGTGAATCTCAGTTATCTGAGCTTCAGGCAGTGTTTGGAAATAATATATTTAATTCATCATCTGAGTTATATATCATAGCTCCTCCTGCTGTACACTTAGTTGGTCCTGAGTCTTTAACTGAAGGTGGTACTGGTAAATATTCATGTGTTGTATCTGGTGCTGAATTACAATCAGCCTCTTTCTCTATAACATCGGGTAGCAGTTCAGCAATAACTCTAGATTCTACTACTGGTGTATTAACTACTACAGAAGGTGCAGGTGGTAGAGTGATTACTGTGCAATTAATAGCTAAAACACGAAATGGGGGAGAGACTGAAGTCACAACCACAACAAAGACAATGACTACTAGGATTCTTTCAAAGACGTATCCTTCAAGTAACGACACAACACTTGAAGGAGATAGTCAGTTAGGAGCAGAGACTACTTATACAATAAAACACTCCAATACTTATACAGGAGATTTTAATGTAACTTGGTCTTTAACTGGTCTTGATGGTTATGCAGAAATTGCAGAATCTAGTAAAACTTCTTGTATTATAAGAAGACTTCAAGTCATTAATACTGTTATAAGTGGTACTCTAACAGCAAGGTTCACTAAAGTTTATAATGGTTCTGCATTATTTACTTTATCAAAGTCTGTTCAGTTAGTTAGTGATGACATTGCTGTTGCTGATGCTAAAATAGCAAAAGTATTCTATGATGCTGGTCTGTGTGCCAATAGTACTTATGTTACTAAAGAAGAAGCGGCTTCAATTACTGCCGAGGATATACAGCCTGGCTCTACTGAAGATACTTCTATATTTAAATCATTAGCATCAAATTACAAAGGTGATTTTAGCGGATTTAAGTACTTTACATCAGTCACTACTATAAAAAACCATATGTTTGCTGATAGACCTTTTGAGCATTTATGCCTCCCCAACACTATAACTCTTATAGATAGAGTCGCAAGATTGGTTGATATAAAGCGTTTAGAGATAAATGAGGGACTTTCAGAGATGTATTTAGCTTTTGGTGGGCAATATCTTAGTCTTCCAAATACTACTTCTCCATCGAAGGGGTTTTTAGACCTCTACTTATATGATTCTGGTATGACTATCACAGGGGGTAATGCTATGCCCAGCACACTTAGCTACTATCTTACTGCTTATACTAGTAAAAAAGAGGGATTATCAATAGAGAGTACAAATATCAGAGCACTCTTTGGTGGTCAACTCTTCGGGAGGGAGAAGCTTGTAGTAGGAGGAGATGCTGGGTTACCTACTGCTGTTACAGCACCCTCAGGAGGATACTTTGAAGGCATGGGTACTACACAAGAGATTATTCTTAAGAAGATTAATACTAATGTATATGAGATAGCCAATGAGATATATTATGCCACAATAGTTATAGACACCAATATGTCTGAGCAAAACCCCGACTTCTTTGTTACTTATACCAACCATGATGGCGAAGAGGTTCAAACTACAGTTAAGGCAGGTACTTATATACTACCTATAAAGTATGGTACTACAGTTAAAGTAGTAGGCCCAGAGATAGAAAATCTTATGGTTCCTGATAATAGTTGGTCATTTAGTGGTACAAGTTGTACGGGCAGTATTTCTATAAATTATGTTGAAGTTGCTGAGGTATATATCCAACATATAGATGGCACTCTTCACACTCCAGAGGATTGGGCTTCAATGGGCTTTGCTAATGAAAAGGCAAATGGTGTTGCAGTAGTCAGACCAATTAGTAGTAGCTTTGTTATTGCTAAAGAAGAGGGTCCTGAATTGGCATGGGGAGGTTATGATACCACTATTACAGGTATAGTTACAAGTACTTCAGAATCTACAGCAGTTTTAGATAATGATGGAGCTGGTAATACACCTAAAATTATTGAGCGACTAGCTGGAGTTACTGACAGTGAAGGGGTAACAGGAGCCCCTGCGGCAGAATATTGTGCAGGATATACATTTCCTAATGGAGAGACAGGCTATCTTGGTTCTTTAGGAGAATGGAAATGTGTATCTGACAATAGAACTGCTATTAAAGAGGCTATGCAGTTAATAGGGGGTGCTGAAATAAACTTCACTTCCATATATAAGACTAGTACTCAAGTAAATACTACTCTGATTTGGGCATACTCCTTCAGTTATTATAGTGGTAGTACAGTTTCTAAGGCTTATAATAAGTTCAATATTCGGGCTTTTTGTCCCCCCTCTTAATTATAGTACAACTTTTCCCAAGGTATTTAAATATACCTTGGGTCAAAAGTTGCAAGGAGTAGCTTTAAAAATTAATCACAATGATAAGAGTAACTAATTTAAAAGACTATTACACACCAATATCAGTTAGCGGTAATATAGTTAAAATAGCTTTTGATTATAAGCCTTTTTATGACACTGATGAAGGTGGTAATAAAGTAGAATCCAATGTAGGAACATGGGCTGAGCATGTGTTTAGGAATAAGCCCTCTTTAAGTCAAATAAAAGACTTTATTCTTACAGAGATAAATAAGAGAACTGATAGGCTCGTATTGTCAGGCTTTGTGTGGAAGGGTGTTCCTGTATGGCTCTCTATGGAGAACCAACTCAATTACAAGACAGCCTATGACTTAGCTGTACAAACAAATGGTCAGGTACTTCCTACCTTCAAGTTTGGCACTACAGAGTCTCCTGTATATTATAAGTTTGAAAGTCTGGAGGATTTAAAGGATTTCTATATCAGTGCTATGTCCTATATTACTGACACCTTAGCCACTGGGTGGCAGGAGAAAGACAAGATTGATTGGACAGTATATGAAGACTTGTTAAAGTAGAGAAGTTATGAGGAGTTTATTGATAGCAATTTTAATCTTCATAGTAGTCTCTTGTACTACTACTAAGTATGTAGATAGACCAGTTTTAGTGGAGACTGTAAGAACTGAATATGTAAATCAACTGTATAAAGACAGTATCTTTGTTCATGACAGCATTGACAGATTTATAAGTGGAGACACAGTATATCAGTATAAGTATAAGTATATTTACAAATACTTTAACAAGACTGACACTGTTGTCAAAACAGATAGTATTGAAGTACCAGTTGAGATTAAGACTACTGAAGTAAAGGAAGTCAACAGAATTAAAGGCTATCAATCATTCCTTATATGCTTTGGGTTTATATTTATTCTTATCCTAGTTTATAAGGTTATTAAGTTTATAAAAACCATCTTTAACAAGGGCACCTAACAAGTAAGATTACTTGAAAGAATAGAACTCAAATTAAAGACCAATACTTAGAAATGATTGAAACGGAAACACTTCTTACTGGAGGTATAGGGTTACTTACTACTGTAGTTAGTGCTTGGGCTTCTTGGATATTTGCCAGAAAGAAGTACAACAGCGAAGTAGACAATAATCTGATACAAAACATGCAAGAATCTCTTGACTTTTATAAGAAGTTGTCTGATGATAACAGGACAAGGCTGGAAGAGGTTCTAAAGAGAAATGAAGAATTGGAAGAGGAAGTTAGAGAATTAAGAACTCAATTATTTAGTCTTATGAGTTCTATCTGTACTGACCTTTCTTGTCAGATTAGAAGGAGAGAATTTTCAAATTTAGAAATGTTTAAACCTGAAGAAGCTAAATCTGAATAACCTATATGAATCACCTTATCCCCCTACAGATACTAAGATATTATGGGTAGACAAGGATGAATCAACTGGTGATATTAGGGCTATACATAGATATAACCACACTACTAAGGTATGGGAACCTTATCTTGTATCAGTAGATTATCTGAAACCAGATGAACCTTCTGAGTCTGAAGAACTAAAGACTTCAGAAGTAACAGAATAATAACCAAATAAACATTAAGTACTATGGCATGTAAAAAAGGCAAAAAGAGAAAGATGGCTTGCGGTGGTAGACTTAAAAAGTAAATCCTATGGCAAGAAGAGCTAAACCTATGTCCCCAAAGGCTGGACTGAAAAAGAAAAGATATGGTAAAGGAGGATGTCTTAAGAAGTAAAGTCCTATATAAGGCACTTTTAATTTCTTTAAAGATTATTCCGATGCTGATTGCATTGTGCTATATGATAAACACAGCACTTGCATATGTAGATATTGACATCCCAGTGCTGAGTAATCTCGCTGGGATGTCTTTGTTTACATGAATATTTGTATATCTAGCATCTATAGTCTTTAAGTTTTGTTCTTATCATAGAACGTTTCTGTACTACATACTTATTACAGATACACTTAACATCATTGATTACTATGTTGGTATACCTATGTCTGACTTTAGTCTGATGATGTTATATAATGTAATAATGTGTTTAACCCTATTTATAGTATTATATTTATATGTTAAAAGTCATAAGAGAATTACTTCTAAAGATGGTAGATAATATAGATGCAGGTAATTCAAATCTAACAGAAGATGAAGCTTTACAAGCTATAAGCTATCTTAAAGAGTTAACTAATAAAGAGAAAATATTAAGTAAGTGTGAAGCTTATAGATATTTAAATGTAAGTAGAGCTACTTTTGATAACTATGTAAGAGCAGGTAAACTACCAAGAGGTCAACATACTGCTGATTTTAAAGAATTAAGCTGGACCAAGAAAGACCTAGATGCCTTTATAAAGGAATGTAAATCTAAATATGCAACTCAATGCTAAACATATAATAATGTAACACCCTCTAAGTTAATACTTTGAGGGTGTTTCTTTTTGCTTATTAGTATTGTTAGGACTATTAGATTATTTGATTTAACTTAGCACATGTAAGCTTACAACATATAACAAGTTAACCAATCAAATAATCTAACAATCATGGAAAAAACTTATGTTTTTGACACTGCCGACAAAGGTGGGTTTGACTCTACTGCACTCATTGCAAGTCTAATGGGTAACAGAGGTGTAGACCCCAACCTTATGGCTCTTATACAGAATGCCTCAAAGAACCAGGATGCCTGGGGTGGAGGTGGAATGTGGTGGATTTGGGTAATCATCATGTTCTGGCTATGGGGTGGAAATGGTAATATGTTTGGTAGAAATGGTATGGCTGATGGTATCCCTAATCAGCTTAACAATGACTTTGGTAGAGAAGTTCTACTTCAAGCTATCAATGGTAATGGTACTGCTCTATCACAACTTGCTACCACTCTTAACTGTGATGTAAATGCTCTCCAGACTGCTATTGGTCAGGTACAGTCTTCTATACAGTCTATAGCTAACCAAGTAGGTATGACAGGTCAGCAAATCATCAACTCCATTCAGCAAGGTAACTGTCAGCTTGGTAACCAACTAGCTCAATGCTGCTGCAACATCCAAGATTCTATTACAAGAACTAATTATGAGAACCAAATCTCCACTCTGAACCAGACCAATACTCTTCAGAACTCTATCAACTTTGTAAATAGCTCTGTTGAAAGAGGGTTTGCTGCTCCAGTAGCTAATACACTAGCCTTCATGGCTACTTACAAGGAAAAGCTATGCCGCCTGTTCTGTGTAGATTCAACTATACAATCTCAGGTATCTGTAGTTTATACTACAGGTACCCCAAGGTTGGTTGAGACAACTGTCTTTATCCCTGTTAAGGCAGTGATAACAGTTGTAACTCAGAATAGTCAGTGTGGATGTAATGCTCATACTCAATTGTTTACTGAAAACTTTGTAGTTGCATTCCAAGGTCAGACTGCTCTACCTACAGCAGTAACACTTACCAATGTGGGAAGAGACCAGTTCGGGTCTAATATAAATTGTGGATGTGCTTTCTCATATACAATAAATGACTCACTGACTCTTGCTATAACACCAGCGGCATAAATTAACCAACTAAACTATTAACAATATGTTTTCCAACTTAAGAACTAACAGTCAATTATACATACTTCACAAAGAATCTACCCCATATATTGAAGTGGGTCAGGTACTGAGTGTCTCTCAGCCTCAACCTAGATTCCCAGTAGCTAACTTTATGAATCCTCAGGAACTCGTAGTAGATGTTGTAGTGAGGATAAATGGCAATGATATTACATTGCAGAAACTCCCTGCAAACCTTGATGTTGCAGACCAAGGAACTGCCAATGGTGCTTTGGTCATAACTACATCAAGAGAAGCTATGAACTCAGAGGTGGATTCCCTCAGACAGAAAAGTCTTGGCATTCTTAATAGCGTTGATTATCATAAGAAAATAGTTCAAGATTGCGAAGTATTACTACAAAGACTAAACCCAGAGTTTGCTGAACAAAAGCAACAGAAGCAAGAGATAGATATGCTTAAGTCTCAAATGTCAGAGATGATGAGTGGTATGAAAGAACTGATGGCTCAACTTAAGTCTAAGGAGGACACAACTAAATCATAGGATATGGGAAAGATTTTTCAAATAACTGAAGACTACGAAGAAAGAGGTAGAGGTATAAGAAGGGAAGATGAGGACTATATGCTTGAAAAGGCTTTCAAAGAAGGTTGTGAACATGGCTATAGAAAGGCTATGAGAGAAGCAGGCTTCGATGAAAGAGGCGGCTATAGAAAAAAACTATAGAGAAGGCTTTGAGGAAAAGATTGAAAAACTCAAAGAAAAGTATAGATAACTATGGGTCTCAGGCAGCAGTTCAAGATAAGGAAGTATGACTGGAATGTGGTTATATACTATACTGTAGATGAGAAGCAGAAGACTGAGATAGTCACTGAACTTAAAGAGCTTCAGCCTGACAAAGAAACCTTTGAGAAACTGGAAAGGAACTTGATGAACTCAGAACTGGATACAGGTTTCATTTACTCAAGCTTCTACAAGAAGTTCTCACTTATAGTCATACACAAGGCTTCGAGTATAGGAGAATTTGTTAACACCTTTGAGCATGAAAAGAACCATCTTGAAATGCACATATGTGAGGCTCTTGACATTAATCCTTACTCTGAGGAAGCTGCAATACTTAGTGGTGAGACAGCTATGCAAATACTCAATGAGGCATTGTACAACATAGCTGAGCTATAAATATAAAGGGAGATATTATGTCTCCCTTTATTTTTACATTTTTATTTACATTCTATTAATATTTCATTTAGTCTGTTGTGCAGTATTAAAACTTTTTCTACCTTTGCAGTGAAGTTTAATAATGAGAAGTTATATGGAAGAACTATCACTAGACAACATCCTCACAGGTTCTGAAATAGAGAACTTGTTTGTAGATGAGGAAACACAGGAATCTGCACCTGAAGATGCAGATAAAGAAAAAGAAGATAAGCCCGAAGAGGGCAAAGAAAAGAAAGAAAAAGAAACTACTGAGGTTAATGTAAACTCTTTATTTACAGAACCAGAGAGCGTAGGTAGTGAAGATGTAGAGGAAAAGGAAGATACTAGCCCTGACAAAGGCAGTACTTCTCCCAAATTTTACTCTTCCATTGCCAAAGCCTTTGCAGAGGAGGGTATCTTCCCAGACCTTGATGAAGACACTATTTCCAAAGTAGAAACCCCTGAAGACCTTAGGAAACTAGTAGATGAGCAGATTAAGGCTAGTCTTGATGAGAAGCAGAAGAGAGTTGATGAGGCTCTCAATGCAGGAGTGGAACCTGATACTATAAGACAGTACGAAGGTGCCCTCAACTATCTTGACAGTCTTACTGATGATACTATTACAGCTGAGACTGATGAGGGAGAGAAGCTGAGGAAACAACTTATATATCAAGACTTCATCAACAGAGGTTACAGCAAAGAAAGAGCCTCAAGAGAAGTTCAGAAATCTCTTAATGGAGGCACTGATGTAGATGATGCAAAAGAGGCTTTGAAAAGCAATAAGGAATACTTCAAGTCCAAGTATGATGAAGTAGTTGAAGATGCCAAGAAAGAAGAAGAAGCAGAAGTAGCAAAGAGAAAGGAGCTGGCCACTCAGCTCAAGAACTCAATCCTCACTGACAAGAAAGTCTTTGGTGAGATAGAGGTTGACAAGGCAACAAGGCAAAGAATCTATGACAACATTGCCAAGCCTGTCTATAAAGACCCTGATACTGGGGAAATGCTCACTGCTATTCAGAGATATGAGATTGAACATAGGACAGAGTTTCTCAAGAACCTTGGTCTTATATTCACACTCACAGATGGCTTCAAAACACTTGATGGTCTTGTAAAAGGTAAAGTAAGAAAAGAAGTAAAAAAAGGGTTCAGAGAACTGGAAAATACTCTAAACAATACTGCTAGAACCTCAGATGGTAATCTTAACTATGCAAGTGGAGTTGATTCAGAATCCTTTATAGGTAAAGGCTGGACCATTGATGCTTAAACAAAATATAACCAATAATCAATTTATTTTATGGCTGGAAAACTGAATAAGTTCCAAATGATTGGCTTTTCTCACTGGAAAGGTCTGACTAAGGACAACCACCTTGGTCAAATCTTCCAGCTTGCTCCACAGAAGGCTACTAACCTAATGGTACAGCTGCTAGCTTGGTATAGGGGAAAGACCCTTGATACCTTCCTAAGTCAGTTCCCTACAAAAGAGTTTGAAGATGACTCAGAATATTACTGGGATGTAATTGGCTCTACCAGAAGGAATATTCCTCTACTTCAGGCAAGGGATGAGAATGGTAATGTAGTGACCGCAGAAACTGTAGCTAATGTAGGTGTTGGCACAGCTATGTTTGAGCTTGTCTTCCCTGAAGACTGGTTTGCTGATGGCGAAGTTATTGTAGGTAATCTGAATGAAGTATACCCCATGAGGATTCTTGGTAATCCAAGAATGGAAGGTACTAATGCAGTTTACAAGGTAGAACTCATGGGTGGTATCACTCAGGGTATTCCTGCTGAAAGACTGCTTCCAGGAGAGAGATTCAGTTATGAATATGCTCCTGTTGAAAGGGCACTTTCGAGGAAAGTTGGTGATGTTAGATTCACTTCTCCTGTATCAATGAGAAATGAATGGTCTACTATCAGAATCCAACACAAGGTACCTGGTAATATGCTTAACAAGAAGCTTGCCTGTGGTATCCCTGTAACGAAGGAAACTCCTACAGGTTATACTAAGTCTGTAGTTAACATGTGGATGCACTATGTTGACTGGGAAGTTGAGCAAACATTCTCTGAATACAAGAACAACATCCTTGCTTTTGGTAGAAGCAACAGAAATAACAATGGTGAATACATGAACTTCGGTAAGTCAGGTGAAGTTATCAAGATGGGTGCTGGTCTGTTTGAACAGATGGAAGTAGCAAATACTCAGTACTACAATAGATTCAGCTTGAAACTTCTTGAAGATGCCCTGTATGAACTATCTGCATCCAAGCTTGATTTTGGTGACAGATACTTTGTCATCAAGACAGGTGACAGAGGTGCTATCCAATTCCACAAGGCTGTACTTCAGACTGTAAGTGGATGGACTCAGTTCACACTGAACGGTGATGCACTTAACATTGTTGAAAAGACTCAGAGCAATCTACACACTAATGCTCTTGCAGCTGGCTTCCAGTTTGTAGAGTATAGAGCACCGAATGGTGTAAGAGTAAAACTTGATGTTGACCCATACTATGATGACCCAATAAGAAACAAGGTACAGCACCCTGATGGTGGTCCTGCCTTCTCTTATAGATATGACATCATGTACATTGGTACTATGGACCAACCCAACATCTTCAAGTGTAAGATTAAGGGACAAGAGGAGATCCGAGGCTATCAATGGGGATTAGCGGCGTAAGCCTTTACACATTTCTCAGTTCCCAATCCACGGCCTAGAAACAGAAGAGGTGGATAAATAAAAACAAGGTTAATTGCTGGAAGTTCCTTAGAGCTTTCACTGCTTTTTAAACTTCAAACATTTAAATATGGAAGTTAAAGAATTATGGAAACCTTTATTAGAATATAAAGGTATAGAAGTTAGCTCAATTGGTAGAATTAAAAAAGCTGCTAATAAGAGAAGAAAAGAGAGAATATTGACAGAATTTCCAAAAGACAGAGATGGATATTGTAGATGTTCAGTTCAGAAATTAGATGGAACTTGGACTTCTCAACCTGTTCACAGATTAGTTGCTAAAGCCTTTATACCTAATCCTTACAAAAAGGAGGCTGTAAATCACATTGACGGCAATAGAACTAATAATACAGTTGAAAATCTGGAATGGGTCACAGCTAGAGAAAATGTCCTTCACTCTTTCAAGTTCGGAAATAGGAAAATATGTAAGAATGTTTCTAAAAACACATTACTTACTGATTTTCAAATTAGTCAAATAGATAAACTTAGAGAGTTATATACAGTAAATCAAATAGCTAAACTCTTTAATATAGAATATCAGTCCCTCAAGAACATAATTCATAAAAAGAAACAATGTGAAAGATTGGATAATCAGCAGCCAAGCAATTATAATTCAATATATAATTGAAGGTTCAACGACTATCCCATTTGGGAGTAGGTTTCAAGTGAAACCGAAATGCCTTGCTCAGTTTATACTGATGAAGATATAGTCTGAACTCTATTGAAAGATAGAGATAATACATGGAAACGATGTATTAGTAACATTAAAATGTGAGAAACCCATTTACAGGTCAGCTTGGTAATCAATTCATGTCATATGATGAAGATTCAGCTACCTTCCATAGAATGGCTACTCTTGGTGTCTGTGTTCTTGACCCAACTAGAACAATGTCACTTATCCCTGCTATTCTACAGGGCTAAAAATCAAAATAAGGGGGAGAGAGCAATTCTCTCTTCCCCTTTCTTTAACTTTTTAAGGAGAAGATATGGCAAAGAAAAATATGGAAGAAATAAATGTAGCTCAGATTGATTTATCTGATGAACTACCTCTAAAGGAAGTGCCTGCGGCTGCACCTGTAGTTGAGGAACAGCCTATGAGAAGGGCACCAAGACAGCTGATTAACTGTCTTAGAAATGAAAGAATAATTGTAAGACATATACCCAAGCTTGGTGGTATGATTACTAATCCTAAGCATATCCTCTATGGAGGTATGGCTGAAAATGCTACCAAGATATTTACAGTACCTAGATTAAGCTCAGGTATGTATGTAAATGTACTGACAGATGATGAGAAGGCTTTCCTTGAGCACATCATGAGACTTGAGGTAAATGCCCTTTCTATCTACAGAAAAACAGATAACTTCTGGGATGATACAAATGATAAAGGTATTTCAAGAGTAAGGCTTACCAAACAGGATAATTACCTCAATCTATCAGACCCTGAAGATTATATAAGATATAAGATTCTTCTAGCCAACAAGAACTATATTGCCCCATCACTTGAAGCATTGCAGGATGCTCCTAAGGCAAGTTATCAGTTTGTAATCATTTCTGAGGGAGATGAAACAAAGAGTGCCAAGGTTAATATGAGTACCACGATGAAGTGCTATAAGGAGTTTGGCAAGATAGAAGAAGATGCAGATACTTTAAGAGTAGTTATTGAAACTATCGACGGAAGACCTCTTGCATCTACATCTAAACTTGAGTTCTTACAGACTAAGGCTAATGACCTTATTCAGGCAGATAGTAAAATCTTCCTTAGAGTTATCAGTGACCCAATGCTTCCTACAAAGGTTCTTATCAAGAAGTCCATTGAAGCAGGTCTTATCTCTAACAGAGGAAACTATCTATATCTGAGAAGTGATAATACTCCACTGTGTGAGGCTAATGAAGAACCTACACTCAACATAGCAGCTAAGTATCTTAACAACCCTAAACATCAGGAAGTAAAGTTTAGCTTGGAGGCTAAATTAAAATAACCTGCTCTATACTTATAGAGTAAAAAAGAACATTATGACTAATTTAGAGTTTAGTAATGAGTTTGATGTGCTCTATAATAATATCACAAGTAATCAGGCTCCAGGTCTTGATGAGTATGAAAAGTCTGTGTTTTTAACAAAGGCTCAAGATGAAATCATCAAAGCTTACTTCAATCCAAAGACAAATAAAACGCAGGAGGGCTTTGATGGTAATGAGAAGAGGCAGATTGACTTCTCTATGATTATGAGGAGTCATATCTATGAGTCCTCCAGAGGGGCATCAGACATATTTACTACTTCTTTCTTTGACCTTAGGGACAATACTAAAGCAGTTGCTCTTAACCCTGACATTTTAATGTTTGTCAATGAATATGTTGAAGTTACAAGAAATGATAAAACTGTCAGGCTTACAGTAGTTCCAATAAACTATATGGAATACTCAAGACTTATGAGTAAGCCATTCAAGAGACCCATCAAGAACCAAGCATGGAGACTACTTGATAATAGTGATGGAATCAAGAAAGCAGAGCTTATTGTAGGACCTATAGATACTATAACAAAGTATGTAATAAGGTATGTGAAGAAACCTAGAGCTATCATCCTTGATGTCTTATCTGATGGTACATCTCTTGATGGTTATGTGGGAGCTGATGGGGAAGGTAATCCAACAGCTAATGTAAGTGAGGCTGTACAAGGAATTACTTGTGAGCTTGACCCAATTCTTCACCCTGAGATTCTACAGAGGGCGGTTGAACTTGCAAAAGCAGCATATACTGGTGACCTTGCTTCGCAGCTTGCTCTTGGTCAGAGCTCACAAACCAATATGGGTATTGTAACTCAAAGTAAATAATTATGACAAATGAAGAGTTCTCAAATGAGTTTGATACTTTAGTTAACAGCAACTCTGCCTCTCTACCACTACTTACTCCACTTGGGTTTGATGAATATGAGAAATCTGTATTCCTCACAAAGGCACAAGAGAGTGTAGTAATATCTCTCTATAAGGGAACCCTTACAGGGGATTCATTTGAAAAGACAGAAGAACTGAGAAGATATTTGGATAGTCTTGTGAAGACCTACTCCACTAGTGAACAAGTAGTAGGAAAGGTACTTACAAGTAATTCATATCTCTTTAAACTCCCTAAAGACATTTGGTTTATAACCTATGAGGCTGTTGAATCAAAAGATAAAAGGCTGGGCTGTGCCAAAGATTCTATTATGGAAGTAGTTCCTGTTTCTCAGGATGAACTCTACAAAACCAATAGAAACCCATTTAGAATGCCCAACAAGAGGAGGGTATTAAGGCTTGATGCAGAGGAAAACACTGTTGAGCTTATCTCAGTCTACAATATAGACAAGTATTGGATTAGATACCTTTCTAAGCCTGACCCTATCATCCTAATTGATTTACCCGAGGGTATTACTATTAATGAGGTGAGAGAAGCAACTAAATGTAAATTAAATCCTGCAATACATAGAGTGATACTAGAAATGGCAGTTAGCCTTGCCTTGAAGAGTAGAGCCAATGCAGGTGAATAAAAACTTAATAAAATAAATTTATGGTATTTTCAACTAACCAAGTAAGACAACTTTATGTAGTCACAGCAGTACAAGGTACTGCAGAGAAGACAGATGGTAAAGTGAGTGAGTCAGATACTGCTGGTACCATTGCTCTCAAGGCTGATGGAAGTAAGAAAAGTAGGAATCTGTACTTCCAATACAAGGGAGCTGACAACCTTATGAGGAGTGACCTTATCAATAAAGATAATATCCTCCATGTAAAGGCTGTAAGTGCAGAGGCTGATACTCAGAAGTATGCACTTAAGAAAGCTGTAGTTAAACTTGATTCGAATGTAAATGGAGGTGAGCTTATTGGAGGACAGGATTACATCCTTAGAATCTGTATCAACCCTTATGTAGGAATGTCAGATGAAGAACCATACTTCAAGTATGGTGCTGTTCATGCTATGAAGGGTATGAAGCCTTCTGAGTTTTACACTAAGCTTGCAGCCTCTCTCTATAAGAACTTCAGCAGAGAGCTAAACAAAATGCTTGAGTTTACTATTGCTGACAAGGTTGTAGGAAGAGTCAAAACTACTGCTGATGGCACTGAGTCTCTTATAGACACTACTGGTGCAGCTATCACTGTTCCTGAAGAGTATGTTGATGGCATAACTATCACTGAAGTAGAGCAAGAGTGGACTCTCGGTATCAAGGAACAGACTCATGTTAATTTCACAGTTACTCCTACTACTGTTATCTCTGATGGAGATGAAGTTAAGTGGGGCACCGTCACTTATGATAAGAGTGACATTGTAAGAAACAATGGTAGAAAGATAGCAGACCTTGAGTATTTCTGCATGGGTGAAAGAGGTGACCAATACAGAAATGTTGGATGGCCTAACAGCATCCAAACCAAGTATCTTGTTAACCCTGACACTGCATACAATATTCTTGAAATCCACTATGCTTATGTAGGTCCTAATGAAGGACCACAAAAGTCAGAGAAGGACATCACTATTGTATGTGAGAACAAGACAGATTTATACAAGCTCATTGGTCAGTTTACAGCTGCCTCTGGGATAGGTATTACGGTACTAGACTAATCATAAGGGAGGTCACAAGCCTCCCTTTTTTTTATTATACTCCCATGATAAAGTACAATACACTAAAGATAGAAGGCAACAATCTTATAATAGACTTTGAGGTTGAGGACAAGCCATACTATAGCAGTATCAGCATAGAAGGTGTGAGAGTTGATACTCCACTTACCTATGGAACTGATACTCCATATTTTATTCAGGATGAAGATAATGTAACAAGATACAAGGCTGAAATCCCTATTTCTGATGTCAAGAAGGAGCTTCTTATTATTACTCCACAGGTGCATGCTGAACTTCCCCCTGACACTCCTTGTGGAGCTGATGTAATTGATATGGCTGCTGTCTATGACAGAAATGTTCTACTTGATAAAGGACTTGGATACCTTAAGGAACTGGGGGATACCTGTGAAATACCAAGAGGCTTTGTAGATTTTATACTTAAGAGATATGCTCTTGACATAGTTATAGCTACCTGTAACTATAGTATGGCTATCAAATATTGGAAGATGCTTACAAGGATAAAAGGGACTACTATAAAAGGATGTGGATGCAATGGAAAATAACAGACTTTATGACACTCTTAACAGGTACTTTAAGAGACTGTCTCAAGTAGGTTATATTCCTGACAATGATACATTCTCTGTTCTAGTACTGACTTATATTACAAAGCTGAAGGAAGAGAACTCCCTTACATCTGAACAGAACTTTATTATAGAGAAGGCTCTCTCATGTTTACAAGGAGGCTGTCTTATTCCTTATAGCTCTTGTAAAGGAACTTGTTTACAGTAAAAAATAAAAATTATTATGCTGTTGTGAAAGTCAAGAATTATTCTTACCTTTGCAACAGCATTTTAATTTTATAAGGATATGACATACAGAGAGATTATATATATGTGCCTTGATTCTCTTAAGGTAGCATCAGATGATTCATACATGACCTTGGAACATGTTCTCTTCCTTATATCAAAGATAAGAGCTTTAGTACTTAAGCAAAGATATTCTGATGTAAGAAAGGAGATACCTCAAAGTAACTATCAGACATTATGCTTAGACCTTATACAGGTACCAGCTATTGCAGGAGAGCCTTGTGAAGGAGGAACTTATCTAAGAAGTGAACAGAAAATTCCTTCAACCATGTCTATAGGAACCAACACTATTTACCCTGTAGACTTCTACCAAGGAACTCATATTACTTATGTTAGTAGAGAAAGGATGAGATATGTAGGTGAGAACAGATGGCTTAAGAACATTATCTATGCGTCAAAAGGGCCTGATGATTACCTATACTTCAAGTCAAGTAATCCTCAGTTCCTTTATCTTGAAAAGGTAAGGATGACAGGCATCTTTGAAGACCCTGAAAAAGCAGCAGAGTTGGAGTGTGATTCTGATACTAAATTATGTGATGTACTGGACAGGGATTTCCCTCTTGAAGAAGGACTTGCCTCTACAGTGATTGAACTCACAGTCAAATATCTATCTGGTGCAGTATATCGTCCGAAAGACTCAACAAATGATGCAAATGATGACCTGTCTGACCTTGTTGCCTTTATGAGGAAAAACATGAAGTCAAACTTTCAAAAGCAGATTGAAGACTAATGGATGAGTTCAGAAAACAAGTACTCAAGATTAATGGACCAAGAGTCCATAAGGTAAACAATTCATATGGAGTATATGATATATATAAGTATATCAGAAAGAACAAATGGTTTGATATAGGACAGCCTGTCACAGAACATCAGTTCTACTCCATAATAAGAAGAATAAATAACCTTCTTGCTGATGCACTTATACATGGTCATGATATAGAGTTACCATGTAGGATGGGTGTCATAGAGGTGAGAAAATATGATGCAAGAATCTCAATTGAGAATGGTAAGGTAAAGACTAACCTACCTGTAGATTGGGACAGAACACTTAAATTATGGTCAGAAGATGAGGAAGCCTATAAGGAAAGAACACTCATTAAAATGGAGGAAAAAGAGATATTTTCTATCTTTTATAACAGGACAGCGGCTAACTACAAGAATAAATCGTTCTATGAATTTATGGTGAATAGAGACCTTAAGAAAAGGCTAAAGCAAAGAATTAAAAGTGGTAATTTTGATGCTTTTAAGATATGACAAAGTATATAAGTATAAGACAAGTTCTCGATAACCTAATGGACAATCCCCTCCTACAGGACCTCTCTTTGGAAAGGGTAGTCAATTATGCTGTCAGGTTCATACAGAAGGTAGGTATGCCATCAATCTTTCTTGAGAAGACAGAGGAGATTGAGATAGAGAACTATAGAGGTAAACTGCCTTGTGACTTCTATGAGATGATACAGGTGAGAGCAGTAGGACACAACTGTGATGGGGTGTTTCATGAAGTATTCAGATACTCCACTGACTCATTCCATATGAGTCCTAATAAGACAAAGGATAATGACCTTACATATAAATTACAAGGTAGTTGCATTTTTACTTCTATGAAAGAGGGAACTATTGAAGTAGCATATAGGGCATTCAATACTGATGAGGAGGGCTTCCCCCTCATACCTGAGAATGGTTCTTTTGAAGAAGCTCTTGAACTCTTCATAAAGGTAAAGTATTTCACTGTGCAGTTTGAACTTGGCAAGATTACACAACAGGTTCTACAACATGCAGAACAGCAATATGCTTGGGCAGTAGGACAGGCTCAGTCAGACCTTGTAAGACCTTCTATTGACCAGTTACAATCTTTCACCAACTCTTGGAATACCTTGATACAAAGAACTACTGAGCATAGTCAGGGATTTAAGAACAATGGTACCCAAGAGAAAATAAAGCTTCAATAATTATGCAGCAAGATAACCATGTATTTCAAGGGCTAAGAAGAGATAATCATCAGATAAGACAAGATGCTAAATTTCTTTGGGATGCCCATAATATAAGATTTACAGCCAGGGATGATAATACTTTATTATCAATGACTAATGAAAGAGGTACAGAACCTATTGATACTGTTGATATTAAAGGTTTATATGTTGGGCATTGTATTATAGGGGAATATATAATTGTTTTCACTGAATATAAAAGAGCAGTTAAAACTAATTATATTTATAGAATTTCTAAAGTAAATGACACTTGGAAAAGTGTACAAATATATGAAGGAGATTTAAAAATGAATTGTGAAAATCCCCTTCAAACTTTAGGAATATATGAAGGTGACTTAGTACAAAAAGTTTATTGGGTAGATGGCATTAATCAACCAAGAGTTATTAATGTAGTAGCTGATAAATTAATGTATGATAAAGACATTTCCGAATTAACAAGTACTGAAAAAGCTAAATTATATCCACAAGGATGCTTTGACTTTGTACAAGAGCTAAGCCTTAATGAAGAAGTAACAGTTACTAGAGAAGAGGGTGGTGGAGTATTTCCACCAGGTACTATACAATACGCATTCTCTTACTATAATAAATATGGACAAGAAACTAATTTGTTCTATACTACTGAATTATTTAGTACTTCTTTTATAACTAGAGGAGGTAGTCCAGAAGATGTAGTCAATAATACTTTTCATATTTCTATTAAAAACCCAGAAACTAGATTTCAATATCTTAGAATCTATTCTATACATAGAACATCTATTGATGCTACACCTACTGTTAAGACAGTTACTGATGTAGAAATTACTAACGATTCTACTGAAATAGTATATATTGATACGGGACTAACAGGTAGTAATATAGACCCAACAAAAATGCTTTATATTGGAGGAGAGTCTATTATAGCTGGAACTATTGCTGAAAAAGATAATACTTTATTTCTAGGTAATATAGAACTTAAAAGACAAGCTATTTCAGATGAGATTAAAGATAATCTTAGATTTAAGGAAAAGAATAATAAAATTACAATAAGTGCATCTTCTAGAGACATAACATTAAAAAATATTGATGATTCAAACTCAATATATACACATAATAATCAACTATCTGTAGGTAATACATCTACATTTAAAATAGGTGATATTTATAGATTAGGCGTTCAGTTCCAACATAAAAGTGGAAAATGGTCAGAACCTTGTTTTATAAAAGACTATACTATTCCTAGAACAAAGAAACCAAAAATAGAAAATGATGTATTGACATTACCCAGTATTAAGGTTACTATTGATAGTGAAACTATAAAATTATTAGAGAGTCTTGATTATAAAAAAGCTAGACCTTTAGTAGTTCTTCCTACTGTCTATGATAGAATGGTTATTGCTCAAGGTATACTATGTCCTACTGTATTCAGTGTAAAAGATAGAGTGTCCAATACTCCATTTGCTCAATCTTCTTGGTTCTTTAGACCAATGTCTGAAGTAATTGACAATACTAAAGATATAGGAAAAGGAGCAACAGTTTCTTTTGCACATCTAGAATCATTAAAAACAGGAAGTGATAGAGGAGCAGAAATACAAAATATGACTTCCACTACATTTGCGAAAGCTAACTATGATGCTAAAAAAGATAGGGACACAAACAATAACACATTCTTTATAGACCAATCTATTGTAACTATGCACTCACCAGACATAGAGTTTGACGATAGTACTAAACAAGCTCTGGAAAATGGTGAGTTTGAGCTTAATATTGTAGGTTTAACAAACTTTAAATCCAATGCTGGTGATATAAGTATTCAAACCTCTTCAAGTGTTCCAGCTCCCAACGATGTTGGTTTTTTTCATAAAACATTTCTTACTACAGATTATGAAAATAAAGGTATGGTAGCAGGTATGTTTTATAAAAGTCATTTAATTGATGATTCTAAAAATGCTGAGTCATTTGGCGGTTATAATGAAACTGAAAAAAATTGGGAATTAAATTGGCTTGTATATCCTTGGCATAGGTCTGGGTCATTAAATAATGATATAGTTAGACCAAGTAATAAAGGTACTAGAACTTCTGTATTAAAAAGAAAAGTAATATCTAATATTAGATTTTCTCCTGATAATATTTGGTTAAATGATGTGTGGAGTTCTAAGAAGAAAGATAATACTACTGGTATTACACCAATATCTATTTTTAGTAGTAATGAAATATCTCTTATTAAAATTCCAATACCTAAAAACTCAGGTATAAAGGTTCTTAATTATTATGGTAATGTAGACACTTTAATTACAACAGATAATGAGTATACATTTTATGTATCTCCAAACACAGGGGTTGATTTAAATGGTTCTGGTGTTGTAGCTAATTCATTTACTAAATATCCGTTACAGAATATAAAAGCAAATTATACATTTTCTGGAGATTATCATAAACAATTGCAAACTACTACAGACCCAGTAAGAATGAAATATAAATCTACTGACCACGCTGTATTTGCTTTTGATTATTTAGATAATGCTTCTCCAGTAATACTGCCTAATATAAATTTTTCTAATTCTGGTACAAATACATTTATAAATAAGCATACAAATATTAATACTGTTCCTTTTTGGTCAAATAAAAAGGATGATACTCCTGAAGTTGTAGGAAAAGCAGAGATAGAATATCGGCCAGCTCTAGCTGGAGAGGCTGATTATATTGAAGAAACTATACTAAAATACTTGAAGGAGAAGTATAGTAACTATGCTGTTGGTACATATGCTATATGTACTTGTTCTAGTAGACCATCTGAGCCTAATTTCGCTGATTTATATCAAAGAACTGCAGATGATAGTTCTCCTTGGATAAAAGTAAGTTTAAATAATTTAAACGCTGCATATGAAAGTATAAGCACAGCAACCTATTGGAGAGTACAAAATAATGGACAGGCAAATGTTCTTGCAAAAATTGAAGCTGGATTAGTGTATTCTGTAAAACAGGATACTATAAAGGCTCCTGATGATAAATCTTATGTTTGCCTCTTTTTAGCAGAGTTAAGAAGAAAAGCTGAACCTGCTAATATATTTGGAGGAAAATCTGATGAGGCTTTAAGAAGCAATTTATGGATTCCAGCAGGAAAACCTGTTGATTTAAATGAACCTATAGATTTTATATATGGAGATACTTATTATCAAAGATATGATTGTTTAAAGACTTATTCTTTTACAACAGAAGATGAGAATAGTGTAATTGAGATAGCTTCCTTTATGTGTGAATCTAGAGTTAATTTAGATGGTAGATATGATAGAAATAGGGGTCAAATAAGTAACTTAAACATGTCTCCACAAAACTTCAATCTTATTAATTCAATATATTCACAGAGAGATAATTTCTTTAATTATAGAATATTAGATAAGAAATATTATAGAAATGTCAAATATCCTACACAAATATTATGGTCTATGGAAAAATCATATTTAGATGATGTAGATATATGGTCTAATATCACCTTAGCCAATTCACTAGACCTTAGTGGAAGTGCAGGAGCTGTCACTTCTATTGAAGTTTTTAATGATTTGTTAATTGCATTTCAAGAAAAGTCTGTAAACCAAATTTTATTTAATAGTAGAGTACAGATTCCTACATCAGATGGGGTTCCTGTAGAAATTAGCAATAGTTATAAAGTTGATGGAGCTAGACCAATAAGCACAAATATAGGATGTCAAAGTAAATGGTCTATAGCTAAATCACCAATAGGCCTTTATTTTATTGACAATACTACAGATACTTTATATTTGTATAATAGTCAACTACAAGATATTAGTACACAATTAGGTGTAAAATATTGGTTAAGAGAAAACCATCCTACTGATGATTCTTTTATAAGATTAAGTTATGATACTAAGAACAAAGACTTATACTTAAGTCCAAAAAACAATGAGTCTCTATGTTATTCAGAACAGCTTGGTCAATTTACATCTTTAATGAGTTATGTAGATGTAATTATGTTTCCAATGGATAATGATTTCTTATCATTTAAATGTGATGAAGCATTAAATAAAGTTAGTTTATGGGAGAATTTCAAAGGTCCATATAATAGTTTCTATAATGAAATAAAGTTACCAAGTTTTACATATATATGTAATGAGAATCCTACATACACTAAAGTATTTGATACTATAGAATATAGAGCTGATATTTATGATGATAAAGGAAACCCTATACATAATAGGTCATTTGATTGGATAAAAGCTACTAATGAATATCAAGATTCTGGTATAAAAAGCTTTAATCAATCAAGAAGAATTGTTAATGACACATCACTTAGAAAGAAATTTAGAATATGGAGAGGACAGATTCCTAGGCAACATAGAGAAAGAATTAGGAATCCTTGGACTGCTATAAGTTTAGGTTTTAATTTATCAAGTAAATTAGAGGATAATCACTTCCAGTTTGTTTTACATGATATTTCAACCAAATATACAATTTAAGATAATAAGGGTATAAGATTTTTCTTATACCCTTATTATTTTTTTCTTAGGCTATTGTGTATTCCAATAACTTTGTTTATCTTTGTACTAAAATAATAAGCTATGGCTAACAAATTAACTAAAAGAAGATATAATGAACTCCTTACAGCTAGGAACCATTACTTCAAATTTGGGGACTTCCTCTTTAAACCAGACGAAAGTAGGAAAGTTACCAATAGAAGTCTCAATAATATGTCCACATTGGGAGAGGGTATTACTAAAGCTGTTGGTACAGCTGTTGGTCAATTAGGAGGAGGTCTTATTGGAGGAGGTCTTCAGTCAGGAGCTGGGAAAGTCTTTCAAGGACTGAGTGGTATAGCTTCTGCAATTCCAGGTCCCTGGGGAACTGTGGCTTCTGCTGGGTTAGGGATTCTTGGTGGTCTTACAAACAGAATGTTTGGTTCAAAGATGAACACTGAGAACATTGCTAAAGTAGAATCTAATATCAACAATCTGAACAACTTCCAATCTGATGCTTCAGACTTTGACACTCTATCCCAGAATTGGGCTAATGCTGATGTAGGTATGACATTCAGTGATAGTTTCATAGGTAAGGATGGATGGTTCAGTAACAAGGCTAAGAACAAAGCAGCTGACCTTAGAAGACAGATAGAAGCAGGTAATGCCTGGGTGCAGAACTCCCTCAATCACAATGCAGAGAACATAGATACTACACAGATGCAAAACCTTCTTGCCAACTATGCAGCCTTTGGAGGTCCTCTGTTTGCAGAGGGTGGAAGGATTCATATTAAGCCTGAGAACAGAGGCAAGTTCACAGAGACTAAGAGAAGAACAGGAAAGACTACTGAGGAACTTACACATAGTAAGAATTTTATTACCAGGAAGAGAGCTATCTTTTCTCAGAATGCAAAGAAATGGCACCATGCCTTTGGTGGAGACCTTATGACTCATGGAGCTAACTTTGATACAGGAATAACTCTCGTAGGTAATGGTGGAACTCATGAAAAGAATCCACTTGAGGGAGTACCAATGGGTATGGATTCAGAGGGTGTTCCTAATCTAGTAGAAGAAGGAGAAGTTATCTTCAATGACTATGTGTTTAGTAAAAGATTAAAAGTACCAAAGGAAGTGAGAAAAAAATATAAATTAAGAGGAACAAACTCTCTAACCTTTGCAGATGCTGCTATTCAAATGAGCAAGGAATCTAAAGAAAGACCCAATGACCCTATAAGTAAGGCAGGAATGATAGACAGTATGTCTAAGCTGATGGCAGTACAGGAGCAAGTAAGGGAAAGGCAAGGAGAGAGAAAGTTTGCAAAGGGAGGTCACCTATACAGAACAGGTGGTAAAAAAAGGGGTAGCTGGATGCAAACCCTTAATTATAATAACTCTACTCCAGGTCTTACATTTGGACAAGAGGCTTTTAATCCCTACAAATCAGATGGTTCTATTGACTGGGATATTATGTATAAAGATGACTCTCCGTTCATGGCAAGAAGAAACTATGTTATCGACAATTGGGAGAGTGATAGAGTAAAACAATGGCTACCTAAATATGTTGAGACTGTAAATAAATATAATAAAGAAAGAAAAGGATATGTACCTCTTACTCTAGAAGGTCTTACTAAAGACATCTTCTCGTCAAGAACAGCTGATAAGAGTTGGGGTGGTATGCACGCAGGTATAGACCTTGCAGGTAGCCCAATTTCAAGAAAAACTGGTAAGAGAATGTATCTTACAGGAAGAACAGATGCTAGTGGTACTCCTTTGGAAGACCTACTTATCCCTGATTATGACCCAACAACTGGAACATATCAGTATGTAAGAACAGGCACAAGTAGTGAGGGAGACACAGATTATACAGATGTTTTCTATAAGGAAAGACCAGCAGCACCAGCTTCTGATGAAGAGGCCCCTGACCTTACTGATGATGGAGGTGAATACCCCAACTATGACAACTGGATGAGGTATATGCCCATCGTAGGTTCTAGTATAGGCCTCGGCACCTCACTATTTACAAAGCCTGATGATAGTGATGCCTCAGCTATACTTGAGGCAAGTAGTGGTAAGGGTGCTTATATACCTGTAAGATACAGACCTGTCGGTAACTACCTAACTTATAGACCATTTGACAGAAACTACTATATCAACAAGATGAATGCAGAGGCAGGTGCCTCAAGAAGACATATAATGAATACCTCAGGTGGTAACAGAGCAACTGCAATGGCAGGTATTCTTGCTGCTGATAATAACTATCTAAATCAGCTTGGTGCTTTATCAAGACAGGCTGAGGAATATAACCTTGCTCAAAGGAATCAAGTTGAAGAGTTTAATAGAGGCACAAATATACAGAACTCTCAAGGATTCCTACAAGCTGATATAGCTAACCAAGAAGCACTGTCAAGAGCTAGAGACTTCTCATTAAGGGGTACAATGGCTGCTGCTGATATAAGGGCAAGAGCTAGACTTGCAAGAGAACAAGCTATCTCAGATAATCTATCAAACATCTTCAGTTCTTTTGGAGATATTGGTAAAGAGAAGGTAGATAGAAAGTGGAGGACATGGGCTGGCAAACATGGAGTTTATGCTCCTGTCCAAAAGGAAGCAGCTTATGGTGGTAAGATTAAAAGAAAGAAAAGAGGTTTAACATTCTAACATATGAATATAGTTGTAAATAGTAGGTTTAATCCTTTTACATATGAGCAGCTTATAAAGCCTCTTGAGGATTACACCAAAGCTTATAATGAAGTTGAAGAGCAATATGCGGACCTATCAAAACAGACTGAGACATTCAGAGATATTGCTACACAAGAAAATAGTCCTAAATCCTATGCAATGTTCAGTAAATATGCTAAGGACTTAGAGACTGTCACTGATGACTTCAGTAGAGGAATGACAATGGCTAATAGGAGACAGCTTCTTGGTCTTAAGAGAAGATATGCAAAGGAAATCACTCCCATTGCAAGAGCAGATGCTGCCAGACAGGAAGCTATAAAATATAGAAGAGATGTCAAGGCAAGAGATGACTCAGCCATATTTAAGGTTGATAATTTCTCCCTTGATGATTTCTTACATGGTGGGACAGTAAGTGAGGATTATGTAAGTGGCAAGAATATACTTGCAAGAACATCTGCAAAGGCAGAAGCTTTAGGTAAATCATTATTCAGTGACCCAGAATTCAAGACAATCCTTGGAGGTCAGAAGTATCAAATATCTCAACAGAATGGTCTAACCCCTGAGATGTTTTATGCTGTAGTAAATGACCAGCTTGATAATCCAAACATATCTAAAGCCCTTAGAACAAAGCTACAAGGATTTAGACAGATAATGGATGATGAACTTGCTAATGTAGCTGACTGGGGAGATGCTGCAAGACAACAAGTTCTTAGTAGTGTTACTACTGGTATGTATGCAGGTCTTGCTAAACCTACTTATCAGTTTACTGAGAATGGTGAATATATCAATGCTGCACAGAGAAGGTCTCTTGCAAATCAAGAAGCAAACCTGAGATTGCAACAAGACCAATTTGATTATGCTAAGAAGAAAGATAGGATTGCTTCAGGAGCTGAACCTTACTATATTTCTGCTGATGGTAAGACCAAATTCTTTAGTAATGGTAAGGTACAATGGACTGAAACCTGGCAGCCTGGTGTAAAAGGTAAGTCTGAGGGAAATTGGGTGTCCACAACTCCTACTCCGACAGCAGATGTAATTGCAAAAGGTAAAGCAAATAGGAAGCCGTTAGGTAATATCCACTGGAGAGCAGATAATGCACAAGCCACTAATCCTAACTCTAGAGGGGACAAAGAGGATAAGGAAAATTATGTTATTCCAGGAGATGTTCAATATATACAATTTGACCAGCTAAGTCCCGTTCAACAACAGTATGTGAAGAGGAGGTTAGCAGGCACTGGTTATGATGTAAGTGAGATAGAGATTGCTGTTAAGACACAGAAGACTGTAGATGACCACTTCTGGATTATTCCTAAGGTAAGTGACCCATCAACTACTGTTACAGTAACAGATGATGACAGTAATGCTGGTATTAACTAACTTAAAAATATTTATAAATTATGCCTATATTAGCAGGTGGTCCAATTGGAATAACTGCCCTTCCCTCAAAAAAGTCACAGCAGACTCTACAACAGAGGTATAATCAGTCTTACTTCTCAGGTCTGAGAGGTCTCAGTGCAAATGACAGAGCTGAGTGGGAGAAGCAGTATGCCAGAGAAATTCAAGGAATGGATGATGTTCAGAAAGATAACCTCTTTAGGAACACAGTATTTAAGAATATATTTGGCAACAGTGACAATAAGGAAGACCAACAGATATTTAATAATAGAAGCTCCTTGACAAAAGGAGAGAGAGATGAATATGTAGCAAAGAAGGCTCTTTCATCTGACCTTGATGCAAGGAGTGCTTTACAGGAATCTCCCACTTCAGTGTGGAGTTTTCTGTTTGACACTGATTATAGGTCCGCCCTGATTGATGCTAAAGTGACAGGGGGAGACACAATGAGACAGCAGGCTTATTCATACCTTGAGAATAAGTCTGCCCAACTGTATAATACCTATTATAATCAGCTGGATGCTTTAGATTCAGAAACTTTTGGCAGGTATCTGAAGGACTTTGAAGCTCTTTCAGGAGAGATTTCTCCAATGTACAAAGAATATAATGGCACAGATAAACTATCTATGTCAACAGAAGAAAAAAAGCAGGCTCTTGCTACATATCTTGCCAATGAAGCAGTAGGTGGGGGTCAGTTTGCTGCCAAAGCTCTTGGTAATTACTACCAAAATACTGTAGCAAACAATCAGTCTTTCCTTGAAAAGGCATGGAACTCTGGTGCACAATTTATTGACAGTGCTGCTGGTATGGTCATTAGAGCTGCTGGTATGGCAGGTAGTGCTATTGGTATAGGTCTTGAGGATGATGAGTCATGGCTTGAAAATGTAATTGACAATGCTGTAACTAGATATGGTGACAGGGTTGCAACTACTAATTCATGGTCAACATCTGAGCAAGAGAGTCTGGAAAGCCTTGGATTGTCAGATAATCCTATTCTTAATACTGTAGAACAGCAGAACTCTCTGTTCTCTGCTAATACACCTTTTGAATTATTTGGTCAGTATGGTTTTACATCTGCTTCTAATATTCTTTCATTTGGTGCCTCTGGTGCTGTTAATGCAGCTACTAAAGCAGCTGCTTGGTTAGGAAAGGCAGCTATGGGAGGAAAAACTCTTAATGCTTCAGCAAAGGGAGCAGCTTTCTTAAGAGGGGTAATTAATGCAAGAAGTATAGGAAGCATTCTTGTTCCAGGTGCAATAGGTAGTGTTGAGGGTGGTATGAATGCTGCTATGACTAGGCAGGAAACTATAGAGGGTCTTGAGGCAGATATTCAGAATAGGTATGCTGCTAAGGTAGATGCTGATATTGATGCTTATGCTAAGCAGCATAATATGTCACAAGAGCAAGCAGACTACTTAAAGTCTAGACCTGAATCAAGAGCACAATTTGAAGGAAAGTATGCTGCTGATATTGAGGCAGACAAGCAAGCTGCTAGAGAGAGTGCTACTACTGCTATGTACTATGACTTCTGGACTAACTCTGTAATAAATGGATTGGTTAATTCTACATGGAAAGCTGGACTTGAAGCACCAAGAGTACAGAATGCTCTTAGAAAAGTAGGGCTTGGTGGTGGAGAAACTCCTGTAAGTTCTGCTGTTAGGGCTGTAAGAGAGGGAGATAGATGGGTTGCTCAGGCTAAGCAAATGACCAAAGGTCAGGTTATAAAGGGTAGACTTAAAGAAGCTCTTGGTGAAGGCTTTGAGGAATACACACAGGATATATCAAGTGCATTTGGTCAGGCATATGCTGAGGACAAGATGCAACAATATATTGATAATAAATATGGTGCAAACCCAGGAGCCACTGCATCACAGAATGACTTCTGGCAGTCCTTTGCAGCAGGTATCAGGGCAGCAGGAGATACAGCAATATCCTCTGATGCTATAAAGAGTGGTCTATATGGTGCCCTATCTACTGCAATGGGTGGTCCTAACATTGGTATGAAACAAGATGCCAATGGCAATATGGTTGCAAAGGGTATTACTTGGAGAAGTGCCTTTACTCCATTATTTTCTAATACTGAAGTCAACGCTGTTAATCAGCAAAGAGAAAGAATGGCTGAGCACTTTAACACCTACTTCTCTGATGAAAGTATGCAGAGAGCATTGTTCAATGCAGGGGGTACTGCTGAGTGGCTTACTCAATACCAAGAGGCTATAGAAAGTAATGATGAAAAAGCTGCAAGAGATGCAAGAGTCGGTCAGATGTTTAGTAACATCATAACTCTTAATAACCTTGAGGGTACTGGTTATCATGAGGCTGTTGTAGCTAATCTACAGGCAAGAGCAAACTTTAATGCTCAGAACTTGCAAGACCCTGAGTCCGAAGAGTCAAAGGCTGTTGACCAGTTTATGGCATCTGCTCAGAACAGAACTCAGAATATAAGCAGAGAGGAAGCTCTTCAGACTATACAGAAGAATGCCAATGAGATGCTTGACATGATGGGTATGGTTTCAAAGGAAACTAAGTCTATTGAGAAGATATTCGGGGAGAATATTGACCAAGATGTTAAAGCAAGTATGGTGTTCAACAAGGTAGTCATTGAAGATTATAAGAAGAGACTAGGTCAACTTGATGAAGAAATAGCTCAGGTAACAACTGAACTTAATTCCCAGGAAGGTGCTACTCCGAATTCAGCTCTTAGTAACAAGGGTAAAAGACTTATAGCAAGGTTTGGTTCACTGAGTAATGCTGTAACTGAACTCTCTAAACTTGAAGAACAGAAATCTGAACTTGAACAAGTTATAAGAGAGATGAGTGAAGAGCAGAAGAAAGGAACTCTCCAGCAGGAAGACCAAGCTACTCTTACTATGGCTGAAAGTTATACTAGAGAACTTGATAAAAATATCAAGTCTATAAAGTCTGCTCAGGAAGACTATAGTTTCAATGCTCAGCATCAAGCAGTAGAGAGAGAGGGTATTACATATAATGACCCTGTAGATACTACAGTCCTTTCTGCTTCTGAAATTATGTCCCTATCTGCAAGTGATAGAGCCTTTATGCTTGACCCAAAGCATAGGGATAGATACAGTCAAGAACAGCAAGCTGAGATTGACAAAGTTAATAGTGTAGGTACTTCTATACATCAAGACTTTACTAAAAAGATTGCAGATAGGAGTAGGATTGAAAGGGACTATAGAGCTGCTATGAACTCTCAGTTTGCTCTTATGTATAGCCCTAAAGCTCTCAATAGATATGTAGCAAAGGTTAAATATCAAGCACAACAGAGGATGCTACAGAAGAAGAATGAAGAGCTTCTTGATATAGCAACCAATGGTAACTATTGGCAGTTCTCAGAAAGGCTTGATGATGTTTATAACAGGGGGGATGAAGCTGAAATAGCTGCTGTAGAAGATATGCTTATTAATCAGTCTTACAAGGGTAAATGGTATGACTTCCCTCAGGAGGCTAGAGATATGTTTGAAAGATACTCTAGAGAGAATGAGAGAAAAGCAGAGATTTATGATTGGGCTGAAAGAAATGGGGTCTTTGAGGGGAATGACCCTAGAGCTGATGTATTTGCAGCTACCCTTGACTATCTAAGTAATAGTGGAGTTGACATAACTGATGTTGAAGCAGGTGCTGAAAAACTACTTGACTATGATAGGGCAGCTGCTGAGGATGGAGAGGATACCCCTCTTTACTTTGAGCAGCATCTTGCAAGAGCAAATGAGAAGGCTCCTATTGAAGGTCAAGTAACAGGCTATAACTCTATAGAAGAGACTATTCAAACCTATAGAGATATAATGGGTAGATATAACTCAGAGAGAGAACATAGGGACCTCAACAATGAGGAAATTATTCCTACTGAAACTCCTACTGAAGCTTCAGAGCCAGCTGTAATTCCTGACCCAACACCAGCTGGTCCAACTATATTTGACATTGGGGGTAGTACTCCTGAGGCAGGACATATGACTGAAGATGGTGAAATAGTTGGAAATCCTACAGTATCTGATATGGTTAAGCAAGGTGAAGTTGAAACTCCTGCTGCTCCTGTAGAAACTCCTGTTGAAACAACTCAGCCTAGTTCTGTTATAGACACCTTCATTGAAAATAGCAATGAGGAGGTTGGTAAGGCTGCTGAAGTAGCTCTGAGAGTCGCAGAAAATACACCCTCATTTACTGCTGAAGCGAAGGAACAGGTAAAAACTCTTATAGAAGGATTATCTGCCAATAGCTTTGATACTGTACAAGAGTTTGCAGATGCCATCACTGCAAGAGCAAATGCTCTTGATAGTAGAGCAGAATCTAATGAGACTCAAGTACCTGACCTCCTAAGACATGTTGTAGCTAAGGTTCTTAAATCTCAATCAGATAAGGAGAGAATTGACACTCCTTCTCCTAGAGTAAATGCTCCTGTGTCTCCATTCTTTGATAAAAGAAGAAGGGCAATCAGAACTCAAGCAAGAAAGATGAACTATCAGTTCATTGTTGGTAATCCAGAGTCTGGTATGCTTACCAGTATGAACATAGCTTACTTGAGACAGTCTCACCCTGATACTCCTATAGTAAGATACTATGATAAGTATGGTATTGAGGATGCTCTAAGGGATGGAGTTCTTACAAGAGACTCTGAGGTGATGTTCATTACGGATGATGCACTCACAGATGAGGTTAAGAGCAGCATGGAATCCAAGGGCTTGGGGTATACTAAGGATGGCCTACCTATCATTGCAGTTGTTGAGTCTTCTACTGGTCCAATAACTATCAATGTTAATGGTCAGGACAAGCACTTCCAACCAGTAAGTGTAATGTCTGCTACAGGAGTTGAATATAGTCCAGGTAGTAAGAACATGGCTCCTATAAGGAGACTTGCAGCAGGTAATACTGGTATATCTCTTGTAAAGAACACTGATGGCTCTCCTATTGTAACCAAACTATTTAAGCCTATTGTAGCTGCAACTAGTTTTGACTCAAGTAGGAAAGGACAGGAGAATAACAATGTACTTGATGTTGGACAGAATGACCTTTCTGAGCAAGAGAAGGGCACTCCAATGGGTTATCAGAAAGCTAAAAGGAACTTCTTAAAGAGACTTGGTATAGTTAAGATAGGAGACAATAGAAAGAAGCTTGTATTCCAACAAGATAAACTGAATGGGGGAACTCAGCCTATAGACATCTTTACTGCTCCAGTACAAAAGACTCAGAACAGGAAAGGACAGACTATTCTCCAAGTCAGAGATAATGCAGATGAACTTATCAGCTTTAATAGTAGAACTAGAAGAGCTGCTATGACTATAGCTAACTTTATTGAGACCTTCTCGGACGAAGAAATGAGTTTCGCAAGAGACTCTGATGGTCAAGTAGTGCCTTTGGGTGATACTGAAAAGTTACTTAACTCAATGGCTAATACCCTTGAGGGTCAAATAAGTAACTATATGAATGTTTCTTCAAGGTCTGGATGGCATTACTCTATTACTGCTACAGACCAAGTAGTAGATGATAAGAAGGTATACAGTATAGACCTTGTTAATGATGATAGTTCTGTTGCTCCAATACATCTTACTACTGTACATCAGGGAATGACAGAAGAGGCAAGTAAGGCTGCTCAGCATGAATTCCTTAAGAACTTGCTTACTGATGAAAATGGAGAAGTTAGAATGGCTAATGAAAAAGACTCATTTGTCAAATGGCAAGTTCCGTTTTCTGATGTAGAGAAAGCTGCTGAAGGAAACAAGGCAGCTAAGGAGAATCTATCAGATATATATGATGATGACATCCTTGAGGTAAGCCCTACCAATGTATCATTCAACTATATCATCCAAGGTATAGCATTACAGAATCCTTTCAAAGGTGATGGTAGTCCTGTATATACTACAGTAGCTAATCCTACTAATGCTTCACCTTCATCTCCTGTAAATGAACCAGTGGTAGTATCTAATGGTCAAGTTGTAAAAGGCGACACAGTAATAGACAGTGATACTGGAACTGTAGTACAGGGAGAAGCTGCTCCTGCAACTAACCCTGCTGCTGAAAGGGCAAAGGAGATAGTAGATAGGATTGTTAGTGACTCCAAGTCTATTAAACTCTCTGATGATGGCTTTGCCTATGTTGATGAAAAAGGTATTAGATATGCTAGAGTAACTTCAATAATTGCTGCTGATGAAAGAGCTGGAGAAAGATTTGACCCTAACAGTCCTTGGGTTGTACCTTCTACTAATATAGGCACAGGATTTGATGAGTTTGTTAGAGACTTCTTTGCTGGAAAATTAGATAATATGACAGCAGAACAACTAGCTGAAAATTATCCAAATGCTACAAAAGAAGCATTACAAGAGTTCAAAGAACAATTAATGTGTCTTAGAAATAACTTTATATCAAATGGTCTTACAATAGTTCCAAGAGATGTAACTGTAACAGGACAGATTGAGGTAGCTGACAATAATGGCAAGATTCATACTATTAATGTTGCAGGAACACTTGACCTACTTGCTTATGATGGAAAAGGAAACTTCTTTATCTTCGATATGAAGACTAATCATAGTGGAATTAACCAGCACAAGAGGGAAAAGTATGCAAGGCAACTGTCTTTATATAAAGAGTTTCTTGAGAAGAAGTATGGTGTACAAGTTAAATCACTCAATATAATACCTATTGGAGTTTCTTATCCCACTCCTGTAGGTTGGAAGAATGGAACTGCTGACTACTCAGTATCTCCAGAGAAAGCAAATCAATTACTTATAGATGGTAAGGAATATAGAGGAGCTAATCCAACACTGCAAGATACTATTGTAGTTCCTTATACGCCATTAAGGGTAGTGTATGATAGACTTACTCCTTCAGAAAAAGAGATGCTATCAGGAATTGAGAAAACTCTTAATGAAGGAACTGGTGTAGTAGAAGCTCCTGTAGAACCTGTTACTCCTATAGAAGCTCAGGTAGCAGACTCAGAAGATATGCCTATCAATTCAACTCTCGGAGTTGGGGTAGATATGAGCATTGGAGATAGTCTGTTTAAAGATGATTTCACTGGTGGAATGAGTTGGGATATAGGGGGAAGATTAACTCCTATTCCTCATCATCTACAATGGAATAATCTTACTCAAGAACAGAGGAATGGACTTGAAGCTAAGCATATAAGTGAAGAGGCTTGGTCACAAATGGAAGACCAAGAGATGGAACAAGAGCTAGGTTGTCTATAAAACTTAATAGAAAAAAAAATAGGGTAGTGAGAATTAACTCACTACCCTATTTTATTATCTAGTCTTAATATTTCTACCATATTCATATGATTTAGAAGCTTCATAAGGATGTTTAAAAGTATAAACACTCCTTAGATAAGGAGTCATCCTCTTCATATGATTCCATCCTTTAGAGTCTCCCTCTTCGTAGAAGCCTTCTTTACTTGACTGATAGAAGAAAGTTGAATTAGCTTCATCAGCAAATGACTGACCAGCAAGTTGGTAACCTGTCTTGCCAATATCCATCAAGGCACTGAATCCTGATGGCATCATGTCAAGAACAGTATTTGTCTCATAATACCAGCCCATAGGATTATTGAAAGCTGACTGCTCTCTAAATAACCTATTTGCAAAGTAATATGTAAGACCCATTGCTATATTGGTTTCATCATCGTCATCATCATCATCATCTCCAAGACTTGTCAGACATCTTAACAAGAACAGTAGCCCTATCAGCAAGTTATCACCCCAATTCCTTTTCAAGTTCCTCGCCTGATTTGCAGAGAAGCCAGCTTGATATAGAGCATTTGTAGTATTCTTTCCAAAGGGAAGTAATAATGCTCTTGCTGTTAGCTTAAATCCACCTCTATCTGTAAATGTACTTAGCAATACTTTAGCAACAGTATTAAGTGAACCCTCAGTATTCTGTCCAAGAGCTACACTATACTTATTAGCACCAAATCTCCTTTCCATCATACCAAGAGCATAACCCCTCATGGCAAGTACAGCATTACCATACCAACTCTGAGAGAAAGCTACCTTATCTTGGTTATTATAGATGCCATGAAGCCTAATGTTAATTTCTCTAGCCTTATCCATAAACTCTGTTTCATCAGTAGCATTCCATGTAAGCTTCTCAGCATCCTGCCTTAGATTAAAGAGAGTGTTCTCGGTATCTGCAAGGTTATATCCTTTGTTTGTAAGATAGTCCTGTTCATCCTGTGTAAGATTAATTGAAGCTCTAAATGGGCTTGACATAGCAGCTTCTATCTGAGATATGATGGAATTTATCATATCATATTCCTGCTTACCAGTAGCCGATTTAAAGAATGTCCCTTCAAGAGATAGAGTCTTACCTGCCTTATTGCCATAGGTATCCTCATTGTCAACTACTTTATAAGCATCAAATAGAGATATTCTAGTTCCATACTCATCATATAACTTAGTTTTACTTGCAAGGGCAAGATAAGAGATAGTTGACATATAGTGGTCTCCTGACTTATAGGGAAGGAATAGACTCTCACTAAACATATTGTAGATTCTAGTCCAGATATTCCTATCATTCTCCCAGTCCCTTTGTTTTTGTCTACTATCTCCAAGGGTGTTAAAGTGCCTTATAAGAAGAGACACTTTATCATTCTTTACATCCTTACCATAGTCCATCCAGTTGTTAACAAATGACCCAAAGTAAAGTCTGTTAGCCTTTTGAAAATCTTTCAAAGAATAATATTCACCAGATAGAGCTTCTTTGAATAATTCATTGAAGCCAGTCATAGTGTTGACCGCACCACCAGCAACATTACCTCCTAGGAAATATTTGCTTGCAAGTCCAGACAGAGCTGCTAGTACTTTCTCTAGCACTACTTTCTTTCCTATCTTATGCTTTGTATTACCTATGCCATATACTTGCTTGTCAAGGAATTTAAGGTACCTATTGTAAGCATTTGACTTATTACCCTGCCTCTGTTCCTCAGTTCTTTGACCAGCTACACTCCTCTTAGCAAGAACATTACTTCCAACTTCAAGAGTATCTACTATCTGGCTCATAGCAAGATGACTGTTAGCCATACCTGCATAGGCAAGGGTAGACTGGAACAGGTCAGTTGACAGTTCTGTCATATCCTGTAACTTGTTTATTCCAAAGAGAGGCAGTCTATGTAATTTCTCTTTCTCATAAGCAAGAGCATTTGCAAATAGTTCTTCATCTTCAGAGTTATAGGTTTGGTTACTTCCAAAATCTGTATCTTCACTACTCTCACAGAAGGTGTCCATAATACTACCTCTCAGAGCATGACCTACAGCCTTTGTTAAACCTTTATTTTGATTTTTTACTCTATTGATAAACCTTCCTTTGAACTGAGGCATTCTTACTGCAAGTGTGCTTCCTTCAGGAAGTCTTGCATCAAGGCCTGTCTTTAACTTCATGAAATCATTGTACCACTCTTGAAGACCGGGATGTTTAGTCATAAGGTCAGCAAAGTCAGGATTAGCATAGTTACTATTAGGAACATACCTTTGTAAGTCCTTGTCATAAACCCTATGGGTTTTATACCAAGCCTCTGATAAAGGTCTGAAATACATATCCCACTGAATAGCTTTCTCAAACTCTGTCAATTGGTCAAGATTAGGTTTTGATTGCTTGAAATTTTTAAGCTCTTGTTCCTTAAACTCTTTCCAGTCATTTTCATAATCACCCCAATTTACATCAGATATGATATTACCTGTGAGTTGACCGTCTCTTGAGCTTCTTTCAAAGAGGATACTTGTATCTTTCAATCCAAGTTTTTTAAACCTTGCTTCAAGGATTCTTAGTTCATCTTGGCACTGATTGGTGAGGTCATCCGCTGCCTTGTTTGCAGCCTTTGTTGCTCTATCTACTATTTGACCTATAAGGTCAGAATTGTTAGACATTGATGCTAGGTATTTTTCAAAGAAGGTAATATCATTCTCCAGATGCTCTAGTGCATCTAAGACTTTTATCTCTCCTTCTCCTTCAAAAGATAATCTCCATCTTCCATTCTTATTGAACAGCACTCTTGCTGATGTTTGCACATACTTACTTCCTAAAGTATCTTCACAGAATCTACAGAAGAATTGCTTCTCTTTAGAGAATAACTCTGCCATAAGAACCTTATTAGCTTTACCAAGATTGTCTAGTACTTGGTTTAGATTTACTGTGACTACCCTACCAAGACTATCTGTTAATTGGACGTGGTCAACATTTCCTTTTAGCTTTCTTTCACCGCCTACCTCAACACAGGCTTCTTCTATGATACCCTGCAATGTATAAGAAAGAGTAACAAAGGAATGAATCTGCCTCAGTTTCTTACCATTATCAGCCATGTTGGACATAAAGTCTCCAACATTCTGGAAGTTGATAGACTTAAGTAAAGTATCTAGCTCTTTACCTTGTCCCATCATGTCAGAGATGAGGGTAAGAGCTTCTGTGATACCATCAAGAGCAATGCTATCAGAAAGGAAGGTGTTAGCATTGATTTGATTAGTTCTGCCTGTCTCAGTTACACCAAGAATACCCATCATCTTCTTTGTGAAGACATTATTGTCTATGTTTCTCAGTTCTGATACAGCAAGACTTAATCTATTTACAGTTTCTCTATATAACTTTGTATTAGTTGAACTATGTGCACTGTAGAGAGTCTCTCTTGTATTAAGAGCATTTTCAACTGAACCACTAAAGTTGCCTGACATAAAGTCACTGACAAGTCTGTCAGCTATATCCTTTGCTTCAAGGGTAGCTCTATATGCAGCATTATCTCCCTTTCTAAAAGTAGAAAAGATTCTCTTAGCAAGATTGACAACTCTATGGACCATCTTTTGCCAAGGCTTTTCATTATCAACTCCACCCATAAGGGCTTTACCTACCAAAGCACCTGCAACCTCTCTTCTACCATCAGGACCAAGTACCTTATCATCAAGTTCATCACCTAGTGCTTCTCTCTGAACCTCTGGAGTAAGTAATTCCATCAGTCTTTTAACAAGAGGAGAATCCCCAAGTGCACCTATAACAAAGTGGCCTGCCTCCTCAGCAAGATTAGCTGTTACACTCTCTCCATTAACTACTCTAATAAGTTGATATAGACCATCAGCAGTTCTTTGTGCATTTACTGTACTGTATCTGCCACCTGTTCTATCATCCTTTTCAATAAAGTCAACTGATACACCAGCTTTAGTTAAGTGATACATTATCCTTTCTTGAAGAGACCTTTTTCTTACCTCTTCATGTAAAGCAGCCTCATTAGCAGAGTTCCTTGGTACAACAGATAGTTCATACTTTCCTTCATTGTTGAACTTAATAGTAGCCATGAACTCATCTTTGAACTGACTATTTCTGTTGAAACTCTGTAACTTAGCCACTGCCTGTGAATAGTCATATGTACCAGACCCTATTTGCTTATTCAAAGTTTGTAAGAGTTGCTCCTGACTTATATTGATATTAGCTAACTTTCTAAGAGAAGAAAAAGTAATCTCCCCATTCTCATCAAACTTTGCTTTGTCTCTCACTCTATCAAGAAACTCCTGATTTGTGCCTACACTGTAATACTCTTTTGTTAGTTCCCTAGTGGGAAGATAGGAAAGTAAATCCCTAAAGAGATTACTTTCCACCACCTCACCATTAGAGTTTCTAACATGAGCTAATTTAGTACATTTACTCATATTATAGAATTATTTAACAACCTTGCAACAAGTTACCTTCATCGTCCATGAGAAGGATTCCATCCTTTCTACATGCCCTTCTGATGTCATCAATCTGTGACTGAAGTTCAGCATCAGATGCTTTTCTTAAACCTTCAATCAGACTTTGGGCTGAAACAGCCTCCCCTATCTCATCTCTATAGCCTATATTTTCAAGAGCTTTAGCCATCTCAGTTGCAATTTCTGTGATAGCTGCTTCTCTATCGAAAACTACAGGAGCAGGACCAGGTTCCTGTGAAGAGTTTCCTAGAGGTTCCTGTTCAGCCTCACTTGCTACATCCATTACAGGTGCAACAGGAATACTGCCATTATACCTCATAGAAACTCCCTTGGAACCCTGTTGGTCCATCCTAACATAAGTCATAGTAGTCCCTTCAGTTTCATTGAACTTAAATCCTTCACTCTGTGCAACAAACAGTGCTCCCTTGATAGAGATTACTGGTCTAAATACAGAGGTTGGGTCTTGCTTGGTAGGAGCCTTAAGGAGGAATAGACCTGCGTCATCACCTAGCCTTGCAGTATCAATAGTGAAATTGGATTGAACCTCCTTAGCACTGTTGAAAGCACGCTTAGAGAGAATCTCTCTTGCTGTCTTACTCTTGTCAGCATTGAAGACAAGACTCTTATTGTCAGGGTGATTGAGCATATACTGAATAGCAAAGTCAGTATAATCATACTGAATCTTATCACCCTCCCTTACTTCCTTAAGGAACTGAACATAGCTCCTGGGACTTCCATCCTTGTTAGGAACCATGAGAGACTGCTTAACTTCTGTAGGAGCAAGATTCATAAAGACACCAGGACCAAATTGAAAGCCAAGCTTATAGAAGTTATAGAGAAATAAGTCCCTTGCTATTAGGGGATGAGTCCTATTTAAGTCAGACCAGCTCTCTCTAATTTCATCCTTTTGGTATGGAGCAAGACCACCTATGCCTTGGACATTCATCCTAACTTCATCTCTGTCATTAGTATCGAACACCATGTACTTGAAGATTGCCAGTTCTTTAAGCGCAGGATTTGCCTCGAGCTCTCTGAACATATCATCTGCAAAGTACTTAGTATAGTACTCTCTAACTGTAGGAGCTGTACCATCGGGATTAGTGTGACCTGTCCCAAGCTTAGGAAGCTCACCATTGAAGTCACTATGTTCTTCATTGGCTAATAGATAGACCATCAGGTCACTATGAATGCTGTTTATAGTATCAGCATCAAGAGTACCAAACTTTGTAAGACTGGCAAGCGTGGCTCTTGCATTTGAGTAGCAGGGTTTATCATAGGGGAAATACTTTGCTAAGTGTCTCAAGGCTTTTCTATTTGCATCAAACATAGCCTGCTCATATGCAAAAGGATTATCAACAAGAGTGTCAAAGTACTCCTCATTACTCATATCAAGAAGACTCTGGCTGTTGTTAAGAGGAGTAGAAATCCTATCAGTTACCTCCATGATGATAGCCTTATTCTTTTTACCTTCTTCAAGATACTTGTTGACTCTCATCTGCTGTGCATAGAGGTCACCAAAGGTAGAACCTACTGCATTTGATGCAGTGAACTTAGTAGAAGTCACAAACTGAGTTACATGACTAGCAATAGTAGTGATGTTGTTGAAAAGCTCAAGAACTTTCAGCTGCTCACTTATGAAACTTGCATTCTCCATAGCATTGTTACCATCCTCTCTTGAGACTCTGTCTGTGATAATATGACTTGCAAGCTTCCCTATTGTGAAGTCACTGGGGTTAGTAGATGAAGCAGCTTTCACTCCTTCAACTGTAAGATACTTGGCTTTAACATCCCCAAGAGCAACCTCTATTCCTACTTCATTATTTAAACAGTAGTTACATAACTCTTTGATAATGGGTTGATTGAACAGTATTCCAATCTCTTGAGTTGTATAACCAATCCTTGCAAGTACAGCACCAGCATCTGCTGTTATAGTATTGAGGTTCATAAAGTTAAGCACAGGGTCTTTTACAGCATCTACAGAAGCTGAAAGAAGCTCTGCCACATTGAGGTCTACATCAACTCCAGCAGGGGGGTTGAGGAAGTCACTTACTGTACCATCACCATAGCTATGTCCTGCAAATGATATGGGAGTTCCTAATTTGAAACTCTTCATGAGACTTGCAAAAGCATGATTAGTATTCTGGTTAGCAAAAATACCAATAAGCTTTCCAGCTACTTGATTCTGCTGATTATAAATGATGATAGTCATAGGGTCTGAAGGGTCATAGTTAGGCTCAGGGTCAAGGTCTTTTCTTGAAGCTCTTTCATTAAGGGCATCAAAATCAACCTCACCATTGTGGACTATTCCAGAGAGGTCACCAAACAACAGCTCTCTCATGACTCTAGCAGACTTAGAGGCATTGGTAAAACCACCAGGAGTATACCTTTGCTTGAAAGTCTCAGGGTCCATAAGTCTCTGTTGAATAAGATGAATGAGCATATTATTCCTTGCTGCTTTAGTATTCTCCCTAGGAGACTTCGTGAAGTCATACTCTTCAAACTCAAGCAGTTCAGAAGTGTCCTGCCCAAAGATAGCAGATAGCAAATTGTCTATTGCTTCATCTTTAGACTGCTTTCTCTTTGCTCTATACTCTCTTCTCATCAAGTACATCTTATCCACATCAAAGTCAAAACCTGCAATGGTAGTTCCTTCAGCAGGAACTTTGATAGTGCCACCTGCTGTCTTCTGACTAAATCTCTTAACCCTAAGGTTAATCATTGAGTAGTCTCTTTCAGTTGGAATTCTATATGCTACCATACTGGTAACACCAGGAAGTTTCTTCTCTATAAGTGGAACACCGTCCTTACCAAGTTTGAGGGTACCATCTTCATTACAGTAGTCATTGAAGTCGAGTTTTACAACCCTGTCATGACCATTCTCATTCTTCTCTACATATGAGAGGTCCCAAGGAATCTCACATTCTGCATAAAGGATGTTGCCATTATCATCAGTAACATACTGTAAGTCACCATCTTCAGCATACCCACTGATACCCATTGCAGATACCTGCACAAGAGGGTTTCCTTGAATAGTCTGCTTGTTCACCAGCTTCTTAAAGATACTGAGTAGCATAGAAGAAGCATCATGTTCAAGACCAGCCTCAAATAAAGGGATAGCAAAGTCACCATCTTCAATGCCATAGGCAAGAAGGTTATCCATTGATTCTCTATTGTTATTGATAACAGCTTGAATCAACTGTTTGCTAAGTTCTTCAGTATTACCAGTCTTCTCTGAGAAGAGGTTAAAAGAGTCCATGATGTTTGCTACAATGAGAGAGTTATAGAAGGAAACAAGGTTCCTACCATTCATTCTCACATTACCATGCTTCCCTCCGAGGTTGACAAACTCAGAGTCTATATAGCTTGCATAATGTCCATCATCAAACCTATCCATCTTGATTCCAGCCATGATAAGTTTCCTTACCTGAGTACCAAAGAGTTTGGCACTCTGCACATGGTCAGGAACATTAGTTTGTATTCTATAGTCAGAATAATCTAACTTATGAACATAGCCCTTTGCTAAAGCAGCATTCAGTTCCTCTGCATTAGTAACTCCCTTGATGTTTGTAGAACCAAAGCCACCTACTTTGACAATCTTGGTAGAGCCAACCAAGTCAATGTTGTTCTCATCCATATAATAGGCTATATCTCTTAACTTACTTCCATGAGGAAGAAGTTCAGGGATAAGCACTGCCTCAGCATACTTGTGCTGTACTGGAATGAAGAGTTTGTCAGTATTATTTACTGGTAATACTTCATGAGTAAACATATAAGGCTTGATAGGCTGGAAAACTACTGCAAGGTCTGCAATTCTTTTTAGTTCCTCAGCAGGAATCTTGTCTTTGCCATATCTACTTCTGATACCTTCAATCTCTCTGAAAGCATTCTCCATTTCATCAGTCCACTGACCTGCCATACCAAGAACCTTTCTATAAGACCTAAGGCTTCTGTAGCCCTGTCCATCAGTAAGGGTATTCTCAAGATACCTCTCCCATGCACTTTTTCCAAGTCTTGCCTTTACAGCAGCAAAGAACTTAGGGTTAGTATCAGCAGAACTTAACTCTATGTCATCAAAGTAGATGCACCTTTCAAATCTATCCTCACTATATCTCTTGCCATCTCTGTCAAGAGCAGTAAGACTGAGCACCTGACCAGGAGCATGAATCTCCTTGTATCTCTTCTGAAGGTCTTTAGTGTCTTTATAGAAGGCAGTATCTATAGTCATCATCTGGAGCTGCTGAATAGTGGCAAACTTTGTATTCCAATAGAATCTTGCAAGGTCTTTGTCAAGAGTAGCAGGAGAGATATTCTTAGGCAGATGTACATACCTTTCAACATCAGAGTACTTTCCTGTCTTGGAATCTCTGACTTTTACAGTCTTGGTTTCAAGCAATCCCATGTTGTTGAGAGACTGTTTGAACTTTACAAGAGCATCAGCCATATAAGCCTGTATAGCAGCTTTTACTTCTGCCTCACTTTGGCTTCCAAGGAGTTTGGCATACTTTGGTTCATTGAGGAAGGGAAGCATTGTATACTCTCCAACAACATCAATAACTTTACCATTGGCATCCCTCTTAACCTCAACTTTCCTCTTAGAGAAGTTATCAATGCCCTTATGGCCACCATCTTCAAGAAGTTTATTGGCTGCCTCAGTGAGCATCATTCTTCTCTTCTCCTGCCTCCACACCTTGTACATTCCATCAAGAATGTCTTTTGCTCCATACATCTTAGCCCTTATGTACTTGCTCACACCACTATCACCAAGGATGAAGACAGGGTAGAGGGCAGTTTCTGCATTTGAGCTAATCTGCTTATCAGAGAAGAACCTGGTAAGCATATCAACCATGTGTTGCTTTCCAGTAAAGTTCTCAAAGTCAATATCAGCAGAACCAAGAGCCCTTATGTAGTCAAACTGAGCTGCAAAAGTCTCAGAGAGTTCAGGACCTTTCTCATCACAGCACTTGAGTAATTCCTCAAGCCATACATTGAGAATTGTACCTTTTGAATCTCTAAAATATGAGGAGCTAAGATAATGGTCTTCAAGGAACTTCTTGAGATTTCTCTTATCATTAGCTTCCACATAGCTTTTGATAAGTCCAAGTTTGTCTCCCATATAAGAAGGATTGACATCAGAGAATAGTGTGATACCATTTCCCTTAGAGTTTTTATGTCTAACTCTTGACTCCAATCTAAGACCTTCTCTGTTCTTGGTTACAAGAGTAAGCATCTTGTCTATCTTCTCCTTGAGAGAGCCTTTAGATGAGTTCTGTGCCTTAAGAAGTGACTTATAGCTCCTCTTGCTTATAGAGTAGTCTCCTGCTGTGAGTTTGTCAGCAACCTCTTTGGTAAGGTTTCCTTCAATACCATATACAAGAGCCTGTTTTAGGTTACTGAGGTACCCCTTTAAGTCCTCTGGGTTTCCCATGATAGAGTCTACAGTATCAGCATCCATAGGTATACCAAGTGCTTCACTTGCTTCTAGAAGGAAATCTCTCTTTTCAATTCTAGAAGTCTTTGGATTATACCACTTGGCTACTTTCATAGGACCAGGGTTGAGCCATTCCGTAAGTGAACTTCTTACCTTCTGAAGGTTCTGCCAGTTCACATTTCCCCTCTTGTCAAAGACTGAGTTCATTTCATTGACAGGAGTACCAAGCTGGACTCTTGTCATGAACTCACCTCCAAGAAGATTCTCTATTCTATTGAGGAGCTTGGTCTTGAAGACTTTGAGACCCTTGTTTGCAGGGTCTTTATCTTCTACAAGAATAGAATAGGGCTGGAAATTTTTCTTGAAGTTAACAAAGAACTGGGTTCTAAGCTGATTGTCTGTCCTCAGAGTTTGAACAATAGGCTTGAGCCACTCATGCTTAAGAAAGCCATCCTTAGTGAAGAAGGCTCTCATCATTTGGTCTTCCGATGTGATACCTCTCAAGTCTTCCATAAGAGTCTGATGTACCTTTACAGGGTCAAGCATGATAGGATGGTCAAGGTCATCATATTTAATCTTAGACTTTCCATCTTCCTCTTTGTACAGAGGAAGGCAGCTGATGAATCTTCTTACATTCTTACCTATTGAGCCAAAGGAAGACTGCATATCATTGGTCTCTTGCCAGCTTTCTCTCTTTGACTCAGACATATCAAACAACTCACCCATATTGTTGTCACCAAAGTTATCAGTATTGGCTTCATCTGCCCATTCAAGGGTATTACCTAACTTAACACCTTCAGTATCTCTAAGTTTCATTCTTACAAAAGCAGTAAGAGGTGCCCAGTTACTAAGTATTTGGTTTATCTTAGCTGCTTTCTCTCTGCCTTCCTGAGTTCCAAGGCTCATATAGTAAGACTGTCTGTCTATCAGTTCACTATAAACCATCTCAAAGATAGCAAACTCTCCTGCTACTGGCTTACCATCCTTGATAAAGCCTTCTACAAACTGAGTTCTTGACTTTGAGGGGTCAGCTGCTTTCATCCTGTCAATCCATCTTGAGAACATAGATGCAAGCATATTGACTCTATTGAACCTTTCTTCTGCCGTGAAGTTTCTTCTAAGCTGTGTGTATGAAGCATGAAGATTAGTGCCAACACTGTTCATGGCAGCCTTGTTTCCTCTTACTATTTCCCTTCTGAAAGCTGCAAGAGCTTGAGCCGCTTTTACAGGGTCAGAAGTGTCAAGGGGATTCTTCTCGTGTACCTCATCATACATACCTCTAAGAGTAGCTACTCTATAGGCTGGGTCAAAGGTTGCTGTAGGTTTCCACCTGCTCATCGGTCAGGTCGCAAAAGTTTCCGTCCCCGTTAT
>ENA-OPEX01000009-OPEX01000009.1-human-gut-metagenome-genome-assembly--contig:-NODE-9-length-52656-cov-4.776677_pt1 | contig 52656 bp, 40 predicted proteins | sample MGYA00241303_ERZ501540 | MGnify/ENA primary metagenome ERZ501540 (study PRJEB25962, sample SAMEA2042431) | human gut metagenome | biome: human gut; feature: human-associated habitat; material: faeces...
AGGATTAATACCTGCAGCGGCCTCTTTTTTTCTATGAATTACGGGATTAGCCGTTAACCTTTGCCATGTGGGCGATGAGTTCGAGAACCTTGTTAGAGTAACCGATCTCATTGTCATACCAAGAAACAACCTTAACGAAGTTGTCTGTCAAATAAACACCTGCGTTAGCGTCGAAGATAGATGTCAAAGCGCAACCCAAGAAGTCAGAAGAAACAACAGCATCCTCTGTGTAACCGAGTACACCCTTCAACTCACCCTCAGAAGCAGCCTTCATAGCAGCGCAGATAGCCTCCTTAGAAGCAGCCTTCTTCAAGTTAACTGTCAAGTCAACAACAGATACGTCCAAAGTAGGAACACGCATAGAGATACCTGTCAACTTACCGTTCAACTCAGGGATAACCTTACCTACAGCCTTAGCAGCACCTGTAGAAGAAGGGATGATGTTGCCAGCAGCTGCACGGCCACCACGCCAGTCCTTCATAGATGGACCATCAACAGTCTTCTGTGTAGCAGTTGTAGAGTGAACAGTTGTCATCAAACCTGTCTCGATACCGAAGTTATCGTTCAATACCTTAGCGATAGGAGCCAAGCAGTTTGTTGTACAAGAAGCGTTAGAAACGATCTTCTGACCATTGTACTTGTCAGTGTTAACACCGCAAACGAACATATCAGCCTGGTTACCGTTAGCGTCAGCCTTAGAAGGAGCAGAAAGTACTACGTACTTAGCACCAGCCTTCAAGTGCTTCTCAGCCTTGTCGTAAGCGAGGAAGAGACCTGTAGACTCAACTACGTACTCAGCACCAACCTCATCCCACTTCAAGTTCTCAGGATCACGCTCAGCAGTAACACGGATGTGGTTACCGTTAACGATCAACTCGCTCTTCTCAACGTCAGCCTCGATAGTACCGTCGAAATGACCGTGCATTGTATCATACTTCAACATGTAAGCCATGTAATCTACTGGGCACAAGTCATTGATAGCTACTACCTGTACTTCCTTTGCGTTCTCAGCCTCAACTGTAGAACGGAATACGAAACGACCGATACGGCCAAATCCGTTAATACCAATCTTAATCATTGTTCTTAATATTTAAATTAAAAGTTTAATAAAAATTACTTTTTTAACTGCTTTCGAGCGTTCATCCGATGCTGAAACATTCTAAATTTTACGCCTTAGAGCATTTTTTCTTCTTTTCGAGCGCAAAGTTACTAATTTTTTTCTAACTTTGCAACCAGAATGTGTATTAAATAAGTTAAAAAAGAATAGTAGAGCTTTAATATTGGCATTATTTTCACTCATTACATGCCATACTGACAACTCCATATTGCAAAAAGCAAAGGGAAAACTCAGCATTCTATACCTTATTATATATATAAGAAAAGAGAAAAAGAAGAACTATCAAACTACAGTTATAATTAAAAAGATAAAAGTATGAGTAAATTTTTGAATGAATTCAAGGAATTCGCCATGCGTGGCAATGTGCTCGACATGGCTGTCGGTGTTATCATCGGTGGTGCCTTTGGCAAAATCGTAAGCTCTGTTGTTGATGACGTCATCATGCCTCCTATAGGATGGCTGATTGGCGGCGTGAATTTCGCCGACCTCAAATTCACCCTACCTACCGTCAATGTAGCGGGTGAGGAACTGAAGGCGGCTACCATCAACTACGGTAACTTTCTCCAGACCTGTTTCGACTTCCTCATCGTTGCCTTCTGTATCTTCATGCTCATCAAGGTGGTGAACAAGATTTCCAAGAAGAAGGAAGAGGAAAAACCGGCAGAAGCTCCTAAGGATCCGGAGCCAAGCAATGAAGAAAAACTTCTCATGGAAATACGTGATCTACTGAAGAACCAGAAATAAGAATAAAAAAAAGTCGCCCTCTTTGAAGGCGACTTTTTTATTCTGTTTATTCCCACTCAATTGTCGAAGGTGGTTTTGAAGAGATGTCATAACATACACGGTTTACACCCTTCACCTTATTAATAATCTCATTACTTACCTTAGCCATGAAATCATAAGGAAGATGTGCCCAGTCAGCAGTCATCGCATCAGTACTGGTTACAGCACGCAAGGCAACCGGGTGCTCGTATGTACGCTCATCACCCATCACACCTACTGAACGGACAGTAGAAAGCAATACGGTACCAGCCTGCCAGATCTGATCGTAGAGAGAAACCTCGATCTCGCCATTCTGCATGTCAGCAGGAACACCGGCAGCCAGAACGCGACGAGCTTCCTCACCACTCAACTTCACCTTATACTCACGCAAGCCACGGATATAGATATCGTCAGCATCCTGAAGGATACGTACCTTCTCAGGAGTGATATCGCCCAAGATACGGACAGCCAAACCAGGACCTGGGAATGGATGACGAGTAATCAGGTGCTCTGGCATACCCATAGAGCGACCTACACGGCGAACCTCATCCTTGAACAGCCACTTCAAAGGCTCACACAACTGAAGGTTCATTTCCTTAGGAAGACCACCTACGTTGTGATGACTCTTGATTACCTTACCGGTGATATTCAAGCTCTCGATACGGTCAGGATAGATGGTACCCTGAGCCAACCACTTGGCACCAGTCTGCTTTTTAGCCTCAGCATTGAAAACCTCCACGAAGTCGCGGCCGATAATCTTACGCTTCTTCTCAGGGTCAGTAACACCAGCCAGGTCAGCAAAGAACTTCTCTGATGCATCCACGCCGATTACATTCAAGCCCAAACACTTGTAGTCTTCCATCACGTCACGGAACTCATTCTTGCGCAACATACCATGATCTACGAAGATACAGGTAAGGTTCTTACCGATAGCCTTGTTCAGGAGAACGGCAGCCACACTGGAGTCAACACCGCCAGAAAGACCGAGGATAACCTTATCGTCGCCCAACTGTTCCTTCAACTCAGCAACTGTTGTCTCAACGAAAGAGTCAGCACTCCAGTCCTGCTTACTTCCGCAGATATCAACCACGAAGTTTTTCAAGAGCTGTGTACCCTGCAAAGAGTGGAACACCTCCGGGTGGAACTGTACTGCCCATACAGGCTGTTTGGTAGAAGCATAAGCAGCATACTTCACATTAGCAGTAGAAGCGATGCACTTGTAATCATCAGGGATAGCAGTGATGGTATCACCATGGCTCATCCAAACCTGAGAATTCTCGATGAATCCCTTGAACAAAGGATTCTCCTTATCGAAATGCTCCAAGTTGGCACGACCATACTCACGGCTGTCAGCAGCCTCCACCTTACCGCCCTGGGCGTAAGAGAGGAACTGAGCACCATAGCAGATGCCGAGTACCGGAATGCGGCCGATAAACTGGCTCAGATCAACCTTGAAAGCTTCCGGATCATGAACGGAATAAGGGCTACCGCTCAAGATGACACCAATGACAGATGGGTCATCCTTTGGAAACTTGTTGTAAGGCATGATCTCGCAGAAGGTATCGAGTTCACGGACACGACGGCCGATGAGCTGTGTGGTCTGTGAACCGAAATCCAAAATAATAATCTTCTGTTGCATAATATCTAATTTTAATTTACAGTTTACAATTTATAGTTTACAGTAATCTTGCTATACGGCATAGCCGCTATTAACTATAAACTATTAACTAACGATTTCAGGAATGCTTCCGCCTCTTTCAGCGTCTCCTGCTTTCCCACATCCATCAGCTTGAGGTCGTTCTTTACATATCCCTCTATGCGCACCTTGTCGCAATGCTTCAGATAGAAGTCCATGATAGGGAACTTGTCCGGTTCCTCCTCCATCAATGGAAAGAGCGATGGGGCAACCATGTGGATGCCCGAGAAAGCATACATCTTATAATCTTTGGGATTGAGATCAGGATAAGGACTCTTCACCTCACCCGTTTCTATATTCGTCCATCCCACCAGTCGCATGCTGTCATCAAAGAGCAGATAGCGCTTGGTCTTGCGTTCGCTCACCATCAGGCGGGCAGCAATCATATCCCTGCTCTCCATCTGGTAGAATTTCTTCAGATCTACATTACTCAGAATATCCACGTTGTGGATAAGAATAGGCTCTGACTGGTTGAAGAGCGGCCATGCCTTCCGGATACCTCCACCCGTTTCGAGCAGCTTTTCACTCTCATCACTGATACGGATGTCCATACCGAAGTTGTCATGTGCTCTGAGATAATCGATAATTTGTTGGGAGAAATGATGCACGTTCACTACAATGCGAGTGAAACCGGCATCCTTCAACTGAAAGATGACACGTTTGAGCAAAGGTTCTCCCCCGACACTTACCAGAGCCTTCGGAATGCGGTCGGTAAGTGGCTTAAGGCGAGTGCCCAAACCTGCTGCGAATATCATTGCTTGCATCATTGCTAAATAGCTATTTTTAAATGTGCGTGCAAATTTACTAACTTTTTGCGAGATAGCCAAATTTGCACGCTATTTTCTATTGTTTTGCCGGCAAAACCTGTTCAATATGCTGTTCACGATGACAAATCTGCACTTCTACACCAAACTTCCGGTGAATATGTTCGGCAAGATGCTGCGCAGAATATACACTGCGATGCTGACCGCCTGTACATCCGAAACAGAACATCAGAGAGGTGAAACCACGCTGCATGTAGCGGTTTACATGATGGTCGGCAAGTGCATAGACATGATCCAGGAACTTCAATATCTCACCATCATCCTCCAGGAATCGGATAACAGGTTCATCAAGACCCGTCAACTTCTTATAAGGCTCGTATCTGCCAGGGTTATGGGTACTTCTGCAGTCGAAGACATAACCTCCACCATTGCCCGACGGATCCTCCGGAATGCCCTTACGGAAAGAAAAACTATACACTCTTACCACCAGCGGTCCCTTACCATCATATTTAGAATAGGTGGCAGGTCCGTCCTGCGGATGCGCACGATAGATATTGTTGTCGGTAGTCTTATAGCCGTCTGCACGACTCAGCGCCACACTCTCTATCACCTTGAACTGTGGCAATTCGGTCAGTCTTCTCAACATATCCATCATATAAGGATAAGGGAATACCTTGTCACCCATCTTCAGAAGATCTCGCAGATTCTGGATAGCTGGCGGAATACTGTCGATGAAATGCTTCTTGCGTTCGAAATAGCCGCGGAATCCGTAGGCGCCCAAAACCTGTAAGGTACGGAAGAGTACAAAAAGACTCAACCGGTTTACAAAATGGCGCACCGATGGTACCTCAGTATAATGCTTCAATGACTGGTAGTATTCCCAAACCAGTTCTCTGCGCAGTTTGAACGGATACTTAGCAGATGCCTGCCAGAGGAATGAGGCGAGATCATAATAGAACGGTCCTTTTCTACCGCCCTGAAAATCAATAAAGTATGGATTTCCCTTATCATCCAGCATGATGTTGCGCGCCTGAAAATCGCGATAAAGGAAACAATCCATCGGTTCTGATGTCAGATCCTTGGCAAAGAGCCGGAAGTTGGCTTCGAGCTTAAGTTCGTGAAAATCCAAATCGGTAGGCTTCAGGAAACAATACTTGAAGTAGTTGAGGTCGAAGAGTACACTGTCTACATCGAATTCTGGCTGCGGATAGCAGTTCTGCCAATCCAATCCTCTTGCACCGCGAATCTGGATATTCGGAAGTTCACGAATGGTTTTCTTAAGGAGTTCCTTCTCTTTCTGATTGTAACGTCCGCCCGCATCTCGTCCGCCCTTGATGGCATCGAAAAGCGAAGTACCGCCAAGGTCTGTCTGAAGATAGCAGAGTTCATCATCGCTCACCGCCAGAATCTGGGGAACAGGCAACTGTCTGAGCTGGAAATGCTGAGCCAGATATACAAAGGCATGATCCTCATCACGACTGGTTCCTATCACACCAATTACCGTATCACCATCATGCCCAATGATACGGAAATACTGCCGGTTACTCCCCTGCCCTGCCAATTTTATGACATCAGCCGGTTCTTCACCCGCCCATTTCTTATATAAATCAATCAGCTTTTCCATCATTATTCAGTTTACGTCGTTTCCGATCATCATCAATCTTCTGTGCGAAGTTATCTCCGATAAAGAGAAGCAATAAGATACCCAGCGTAGTAAGGAACGAGTTTGTAGTAGTCATTCCCAACTCTGCCTTTGTAATATAAATGAGTCCTCCGATAACAATCAGAAAGACCACTGCTTTTTTCCAATCAATATTGTTCATGCTATGAATTTTCTATTATGCTGCAAAATTACACAATTAAATTGAGAAAACAAAATAAAAACAAAAAAAAATCGGATGTCTCACGACAACCGATTTCCAAAAACAAACTACTTAAAAACTAATCTACTAAAACAAATCAAAAAAATATCTTTGCCATCCCTTAGGATGATACTTTCTTTTATTTACGATGCAAAGTTACAAAAAAAGATTATTCGAACCAAATAATTTTGCTATTTTTTGCATCTTTATGACTAAAAAAACAAAAAAATAGGGATAATTCGCTGAGAATCACCCCTATTTGATATTTTCGCTTTGCAAACTCGCAGTCTTACAATGTGCTTTGTTTGCTCAAATTATTCATCTAATTACATCATGCCACCCATACCAGGTGCTGCAGCTGGTGCAGCTGGTGCAGGCTCTGGTTTGTCAACCAACACACACTCTGTTGTCAGGAACAAGCCTGCAATAGAAGCAGCATTCTCCAAAGCTACACGCTCTACCTTGGCAGGATCTACGATACCAGCCTGACGCATATCTTCGTAAACGTCCTTGCGGGCATTGTAACCGAAGTCACCCTCGCCCTCGCGTACCTTATTTACTACTACAGAACCCTCGCCACCGGCATTGGCAACAATCTGACGGAGAGGCTCCTCAATAGCACGCTCTACGATACGGATACCTGTTGTCTCGTCAGCGTTATCACCCTTCATATCCTTCAATGCCTCGAGAGCACGGATATAAGTAGTTCCACCACCAGCAACGATACCTTCCTCGATAGCAGCACGGGTAGCGCAGAGTGCATCGTCAACACGATCCTTCTTCTCCTTCATCTCAACCTCAGAGTTGGCACCTACATAGAGAACAGCTACACCACCGGCGAGCTTAGCCAGACGCTCCTGAAGTTTCTCCTTATCATATGAAGACTTGGTATTCTCAATTTCGTTCTTGATCTGAGCTACGCGATCCTGGATATTAGCCTTGTCGCCATGACCATTAACGATAGTTGTATTGTCCTTGTTGACGGTAACCTTGTCTGCTGAACCCAGCATATCCAAAGTTGCCTGCTCCAACTTCAAGCCCTTCTCCTCAGAGATAACAACACCGCCTGTCAATACTGCGATATCCTCCAACATGGCCTTGCGACGGTCACCGAAGCCTGGAGCCTTCACAGCGCAAATCTTCAAACCGCCACGCAAACGGTTAACTACCAAAGTAGTCAAAGCCTCAGAATCAACATCCTCAGCGATAACCAACAAAGGACGACCACTCTCAGCAGCAGGCTGGAGAATTGGTAAGAACTCCTTCAAGTTAGAAATCTTCTTATCATAAAGAAGGATGTATGGGTTATCCATTACACACTCCATCTTGTCTGCATCAGTCATGAAGTAACCGCTCAAATAACCACGGTCAAACTGCATACCCTCAACAACACCGATGTTGGTATCACGGCTCTTGCTCTCCTCGATAGTGATGACACCATCCTTAGAAACCTTGCGCATTGCGTCAGCCAAGAGCTTACCAATCTCAGCATCATTGTTGGCAGAAACAGTAGCCACCTGCTCAATCTTATCGTAGTTGTCGTCTACCTGCTCAGCATGTTCCTTGATGAAGGCAACAACAGCAGCCACAGCCTTGTCGATACCACGCTTCAAGTCCATAGGATTGGCGCCGGCAGTAACGTTCTTCAAGCCCTCAGTAACGATGGCCTGAGTCAGGATGGTAGCTGTTGTTGTACCGTCACCTGCGTCATCACCAGTCTTGCTGGCAACGCTCTTAACAAGCTGAGCACCAGTATTTTCGAATTTATTCTCCAGCTCTACTTCCTTAGCCACGGTAACACCATCCTTAGTAATCTGAGGAGCACCAAACTTCTTTTCGATTACCACGTTACGGCCCTTAGGACCGAGAGTTACCTTTACTGCATTTGCCAACTGATCAACACCCTTCTTCAAGAGGTCGCGGGCATCCATATTATATTTAATATCTTTAGCCATTTTCTTTTATCTTTTTAATGTTGAATGTTAAATGTTGAGTTAAAACAAAGCAATTGAATCCTTCACTCTTCGTTCTTCACTCTTCACTTATTCTTACTCTTCTACTACAGCGAGTACATCGCTCTGACGCATCATGATATATTTAGTACCATCGAATTCGAGTTCTGTGCCAGCGTACTTACCATAGAGTACGGTATCACCTTCTTTGAGAATCATCTCTTCGTCTTTCGTACCCTTACCTGTAGCAACGACCTTACCACGCTGTGGTTTCTCTTTTGCTGTATCAGGGATAATAATTCCACCTACTTTTTCTTCAGCTGGTGCAGGAAGTACCAGCACTCTGTCTGCTAATGGTTTAATGTTCATGATTCTATAATATTTTAATTGTTATACATTTATTTTGCCAACAGGTATTGCTACCCGTCACCCCGCCAGTATACGAAAAACGTGCCAAAGCATCCATACTGACACTTTGACACGTTTAAATACTGACATTATGTCACAAAAACTTGTGTTTTATTTCATTTTCCATTGATAATCGAATCTTTCAATATCCTCCTCAACCAGTGGATTACCATTCTGAACTTCGATGAAAGTCAGCTGTGTAATCGCCTTGATGGCATGATAATGCTCCAGAGGAATCACCACGGTATCACCAGCCTTCACATGTTTCTCCTCACCATCAAGTACAAAGATGCCCTCACCTTCTACGAATGTCCACACCTCTGAACGATGGTGATGAAGCTGATAACTGATATTCTTACCTGGCTTCAAGGTAATACTCTTGGTGAGCGAATGATTGCCGTCAGCATACTCAGAATCGTCAATCACCCGATAAGTACCCCACCTTCTTTCCTCATACATCGGACGCGGAGTAAGATGTTCTACCGCCTTCTTGATGTCCTCGGAATATTTCTTTGCACAGACGAAGATGCCATCAGGACTCGCTGCAACAACAGCATCCTTCAAGCCATCCACATACATAGGCAACTGGAGTTCGTTGATGACATGCGTATTCTCGCAATGACTTCCCATCACCGCATTACCGATGCTGGCATGGTGCAGCTCATCAGTGAGTGTATTCCAGGTACCCAGGTCCTTCCATTCACCATTAAACGGTACTACCGCTACCGATTCAGCCTTCTCCGCCACCTCGTAGTCGAAAGAGATTTTTGGAAATTCGCTATATCTTGCACGAGTATCTTCAAAGTTCTCACTCTGCATATACTTACGTACAATCTGCATCATATAGCCCAAACGGAAAGCGAAGACACCACCATTCCAGTAAGCACCCTCCTCAAGGAGTTTCTCTGCTGTAGGCACATCCGGTTTCTCGGTAAATCTCTTCACTATCTGATACTTCTCTCCTTCAGCAAAAGGAACCACATAACCATATTTTGCACTTGGATAAGTAGGTTTGATACCCATCAGCACGAGGTCGGCAACGTTTTTCTCCACACACTCCACCATACGGGCTATGGTATGGAAATATTCCAACTCGGTATAAGGATCACAAGGCATAATAACCACAACCTCATCATCCTCACATTTCTTCTTCAGTTTCAGATAACTTGCAGCTAAAGCGATAGCAGGGAAAGTATCACGCCTCTCCGGTTCGGTAACCACAGAAACCCGCTCTCCCAGCTGGTTCTGGATGATATCCAGCTGACTGGCGTTTGTAGCAAGCGTAATATCGTTGGTCAGATTTGCTTCCTGAGCCTGACGTACCACGCGCTGAACCATACTTTCCATCTCCCCATTCTCCTTTTCGAGCAATGGCAAGAACTGTTTGCTTCTAGCATTATTGCTAAGTGGCCAGAGTCTTTTACCCGAGCCACCCGATAACAAAATTAATTGCATATTATTACTATCTAAATCGTTTATTGTTCATACTTAAGATTTCACAAATTACCAGTGAGAGACTGCATCACATCAGGAGTTTACTCCCAGTACCAACAGGTCTCAAAGAAGAATCATCCGTGATAATCCGGCTGCAAAAGTACGTTTTTCTTTTGAGACCACCAAGCAATTTCTAAAAAAACTACCTATTCATATAAAAATACCTAGATATGCGCAAGAAAGTAAAAAGGAAGAAAAAACATCATTTAAACAGATTAAAAACAAGAAAAGCTGGTTCAAGTTGGTTCAAGTTAGTCTATTTCGATATTTTTTTTGCTGATTTATTTCCGATTTTCAACTATTATTATTACCTTTGCGACCAAATATCAATTTAAGCATACCTCAATAACTTAAAAAGATATATAAATAATAGGAGTATAAAAACATAAGCAAATGACGAACAAGCATTATAAAGGAAATGAAATGATAAGGAGATTGGTGATAGGTGCCGATTTCGTTATTCTCAACATCGTACTGTTGTTCTATACCCAATATGGTCAAGAACTCATACCCGCGTATTTCGACAAAGCAACAAAGATTACCTTTTTTGTTGCCAATGCTGCCTTGTTCCTAGGCGAATACTTCTATTCCACCATCATTCATGTCAGAAAGATCGGGTTCCTACAGGTTACAAAGCGTACTTTATATCTGGCTGCAGCAACAACATTCTGTTTCTTTACCTTCTCAAGACTACTCGGTCACGGGGGAAAGATGTTCTCCTTCAGCATTATCTTCGGCATAACATTCTATCTGTCTCTCATCATAAGCCGACTCTGCGAGCTCAAATTACTAAAGTATTTTCGCTCTAAGGGCCTCAACTCACGCACCGTCTTCTTTGTAGGTAACGATCCTGCCGTGAGCGAGATGTACAAAACGATGACAGAAGATCCCTCGGCAGGTTATATCGTAAAAGGATATTATGCAGATGAAGACATCACTGATAATCCGGAAGGGTTGAAAAGAATAGGAAACATGAAACAGCTCAAAGAGATTATCTCTTCTACCATGAATGATACCATCAATGGTGAACCTTCCAATATTGACGAGGCTTTCTGCTGCCTGTCGCATAAAGATCCTGAAATCATCAATATCATGCACTTCTGTGATAAGAATGTGATACACTTCTACTACCTGCCACGTGTGTTTGGTGAGTACAAATTGCATCTTGATGCCCAGAATTTTATGGGAAGGACGGTATATTCAAACCGCATAGACCCCCTAACAAGCATGTCAAACCGCATTATCAAGCGTAGCTTCGACATCGTGGTGAGCGGGCTTGCATGTTTGTGCGTTCTACCATTCATTCCATTCATAGCTCTCATCATCAAGATTCAGAGTCCTGGTCCAATTTTCTTCAAACAGGCAAGAACGGGTCTGAATGGTGATACCTTCTACTGTCTTAAATTCCGTTCCATGCATGTGAACAAGGATGCAGACAAGGCACAGGCAACAAAGAACGACCCACGTAAATTTGCTTTCGGCAACTTTATGAGAAAGACGAACATAGATGAGTTTCCTCAATTCTTCAATGTTCTTAAGGGAGACATGAGTATTGTGGGTCCGCGCCCTCACATGCTGCATCATACAGAGGTGTATGGAAGCCTGATAGATAAGTATATGGTTCGCCACTTCTCCAAGCCGGGTATCACAGGTTGGGCTCAGGTTACCGGGTTCCGTGGTGAGACCAAGGAGCTCTGGCAGATGGAGGAACGTATCCGCCGTGATATCTGGTATATAGAGAACTGGTCGTTCTGGCTTGATATCAAGATTATCTTCATGACAGCCAAGAGCATTATCTGCCCTGACAAGAATGCTTATTAGGAGTCTAGAAAAAGAGGATGTTCCATAAGTTTGGAAAATAGTTGGCGCACAACAGTTGGCCACCGCATGCACATCAGCTGTTGTGCATGCGCATATCAGCTGTTATGCAAGCGCACAACAGCTGTTGTGCGACCGGAGATACTAACTGTCTCAAAAACTTATGTTATATTTTCTAACAACATATATTATCTTTTCAGACAACATATCATTAATATAAAAAGATGGTGAATCATAAGTAAATGATTCACCATCTTTTTGGTTTTATAAGAACAAGTCTTTCTTTGGCATGTTTGCCATGTATTTCTTTCTCAGTTTCTCGAAGAAAGCCATTGTATCGTTAGAGAAGCCGTGGCCTTTCCATGTAGATGTATTCGTAATGAGAATCCAGCATTGGTTATCCGGATATTTCAAGACGATGGCTGATGTGCCAGCCAGCGAACCGGTACGAATCCATGGTTTGTTGCTCTTTGGTGTATAGTTCCAGCCGATAGAGTATTGGTGGTCAGCCTGCTCGCGCGTCATAAACTCGATACTCTTCTTGCTGAGGATATCCTTGACATGTGGCAAACCATCGATGCTGGCAATAAAGCGGCTCAACTCTGCAGTCGAACCACACCAGGCACCTGCACCTGAAAGGCGAGGAAGGTCGGTATCTCCATAGCATTTCTCTACCAGTCGTCCACTGTTGTTGTATTCATATACAGGGATGCTGCCCTGGTGCATGTAGTACTTCGTCTCGTTGGGGCGGCGGTCCTTTAAGTAAGTGCCGGCAATGTGCATGTCGTAGCATCCTGCTGGGTGTAGCACATACTTCTGCATGAAGTTTTCATATTTCATTCCGCTCTTCTTTTCTATAATCATGGAGAGAATCATGTAGCCCAGATTACTGTAGCATTTGCCTTCGCCAGGAGTATAGCCCAAGTGGCGCTTCAAGAGAATCTTGAGCAGGGTAGGGTGATCAGGTGGCGTTTTGAGATGGTTCTGCATCATGATGTAGCGGGTGGAAGATACAGGGTCACCGGCATAGTTGTTGAAACCAGCCTGATGGCGCAGCAACTGTTCTACGGTGATGTCGTAATATCGCTTGTCCTTGATACTGTTGTTGTAAACGGTATCGCGCAGGATTCCCTTTTCGCCAAACACCTTCTCGTTCAGCTTGAGTTTCTTCATCTCCTGCAACTTCATGATACCTACGGCTGTAATCAGTTTCGATACCGAGGCGAAGCGCATCAGCATGTTAGGCTCCATTCTGATGCCTCGCTCCTTATCCGCCATTCCGAATCCGCGGGCATAGAGTAGCGAGTCGTTGCGGGTGATGACGAGTTGGGCTCCATTGATTTCCCATCTCTTGAGATACCTTTCTATTACCGAGTCCATCTCATGATATTCCTTCCCCTCTGTCAGGGCATTTGAGATGGAATCGTTGATATGAACCTTAGGAAGCGAATCTGCCGCCTTGTTCTTGTCTGATGCTGATGTACAGCGAGATACACAGCTGTGTGTAGTCCATCCTACGATTGCTGTAAAGGTAAGCAATATGATTGCTATGCGTTTTTTTCTTAGTCGTCGTGCCATTTTATTATTATTTTCTTTTGCAAAGATACTGCAATCTTCTCAAATAACAAAACATTGAAAATATATTTAAATTTATTTTGTATTGTCTATGAATTATCGTACCTTTGTACCCAGTTATAAAGAAAAACAATGAAGAAGGTATTAAAAAAGGTATTAAGATCCATATTCTATATAGTAGTCATGTCGGTTCTGGCATTCCTGCCCGACTTCTGGCTTTGGCATATCGGGGTGAGTGAGTGGCCTTTGCTGCTAGCCATCTTATGGTGGGTTCCCTCGTTGTTACTTGTTCTTGCCGAAGTGGGGTTGCAGATGGGATTCTTCCATAAGTTGTCAGTCCGTGTACTCTTTACTACCATACTTTTCTCGGCATTCCCTAAGGTTGTCTTCATCCTGTTCGATGCATTTCTTCCTTGGTTCTTTGCTCTGATTCCTGCTTTGGGTGTAATGGGGTGGTTTGCCTTCGGCTTTATAGAGGGTTGGAAGCGGTTAGAACTGAAACATATTACCTTTACCTCGCCCGATTTGCCACCTTATTTTGATGGTTACCGTCTGGTACAGATTACCGACTTTCATCTCGGTTCGTTTCCTCCTGGCAATGATTTCGTGCAGAAGGTGGTGGATGCGACCAACAATGAAGAACCCGATATGATTCTCTTTACGGGCGATCTGGTCAATAACCAAGCCAGCGAAGTGGAGCCTTATCTGGATACGCTGGGGCAGCTTCATGCGTCAGATGGCATCTATTCTATCTGGGGAAATCATGATTATTGTGAATATGGCAACAATCATTCTATTGGTGCTTTGAAGAGAAATCGCCGTATGCTCTATGGTTATCAGGAAAGTCTGGGGTGGCATCAGCTGATGAACGAACATCATGTGGTGAGTCATGGTATGGCATCTATCGCTGTAATAGGCGTAGAGAATCCCGGTCAGCCTCCTTTCACCAATCGCAGTAATCTGAAGAAAGCGATGAAGGGGTTGAATCCAGATATGTTTAAAATCCTCTTGAGTCATGATCCTCACCATTGGCGCAGAGAAGTAGTTGGTAAGAAGATACAACTTACTCTGGCGGGACATACGCATGCCGGACAATTGAAAATAGGTAAATGGACACCTGCCCGCATGGCTTTCAAAGAGTGGGGCGGAGCTTACCGCATTGGTGAGCAGATGCTCTATGTATCATCGGGTATTGGTGGTTCTTTCCCTTTCCGCCTAGGCGCATGGCCTGAACTGACAGTTATCACGCTGAAACGTGATTTATAGTTCTTAAAGATAACAAAACTGGTGTTTAAGTGTTAAAACATAGTTAAATATTAGCCGTTTGAACCATTATGATGAAAAAAACGTGTTAAAAATTTGGTGGTTCGAATAAATGTTGTACCTTTGCACTAGTTTTCGCATATATTTGGGCAAATGGGGGGTGTCGTGAGATTGTACTCCATTTGTTTTTTGAAACAATGCGAAAATACTTCACATCAGAAGTAGCTGTTCACATTTTAAATTTTATATTTAATATTGATAATAATGAAGATTCCTGTAGAAGAACAATATAAATACGTAAAACTTACTCTCCCGGATGGAAGCAAGGTTGAAGGTCAGGCTGTCTTGTTGCATGCCTGTTGTGCACCTTGTTCGGCGGCTATCGTAGAATGTATGCTTCGTAATGGTATGAAGCCTACTGTATATTTCAGTAACAGTAATATCTATCCTCAGCAGGAGTATGATGTTCGTAAACATGAACTGAAACGATTTCTGGAAGCCCAGAATGTACCTTATGTAGAGGATGAGTATGATCATCATGAGTGGCTTTCTGTTATTAAGGGTTTAGAGGGTGAGCCCGAACGTGGCAGCCGTTGTTCTGTCTGCTTTCAGTTCCGCCTCTCTCATGCAGCCAAGTATGCGCAGGAGCATGGATTTCACCTTCTTACTACCACGTTGGCATCTTCGCGCTGGAAGAATATCAGGCAGATAGATACTGCCGGTCATCTTGCCGTTGAGGCTTATCCTGATGTAGAATGGTGGGATATGAATTGGCGGAAGGGCGGTTTGCAGAATCGCCGAGGTGAACTCTTGAGAATCAATGAATTCTATAATCAGTTATATTGTGGTTGCGAATTCAGTATGAGATAAATGAAAAAGCCCAGGACATCACGCCCTGGGCTTTTTCATAAGAATCTGTGAAATCTGTAGTGTTTAAGAAAGACCAGTAATCTCACCGTTTACTACATCAATGCGCTCAGCCTGTGGGCTCTTTGGTAAGCCCGGCATACGCATGATAGGACCAGCGATGACTACAATCATCTCGGCACCCATATTTACGGTGATGTCGCGAACGTGGAGTTCGAAACCATCTGTAGGACCGTATGCCTTGGCATCGGTAGAGAAACTGTACTGAGTCTTGGCAATACAGATAGGGAACTTTTCAGCACCCAGTTTCTTGATCTCTTCAATCATCGCCTTGGCAGAATCGCTCAATGTCACGCTGCCTGCTCCGTAAAGATTGAATGCAACCTTTTCTATCTTCTCCTCAACGCTATCGTTATCATCGTAAGCAAAATAGAGAGGGGCTGATGGACGCTCATCAATGGTCTTCACTACGAGGTTGGCAAGTTCAATGGCACCGTTTCCGCCTTCGGCAAAGGCGCTGTTTACGGCGAAACCGCAACCCATCTCCTCGCAATGCTTGCGCAATACTTCAATTTCTTCATCTGTATCGGTTGCAAACTTGTTGAATGCAATCACTACAGTCTGACCAAAGCTCTGCAGGTTCTTTACGTGCTTGTCGAGGTTCCGGTAACCGGCTTCCATACCTGCGATATTTGGCTTCTTGATATCTTCCTGAGCTACACCACCATGCATCTTCAACGCCTGGAGGGTAACAACGAGAACAGTGAGGTCTGGTTGCAAACCTGTCTTGCGGCATTTGATGTCATAGAACTTCTCTGCACCGAGATCAGCACCGAATCCTGCCTCTGTAATGGCATAGTCGCCATACTCAAGAGCAGCAGCAGTAGCCATGACGGAATTGCAGCCATGAGCAATGTTGGCAAAAGGACCGCAATGAACAAATGCTGGTGTTCCCTCTGTTGTCTGAACCAGATTTGGCTTCAAAGCATCGAGAAGAAGAGCTACGATACTGCCACCTACACCCATATCCTTTACGGTAAATGGCTTGTCATCCTCGGTGATGCCCAGGAGAATATTATCGATACGGCGACGAAGATCATCGATGCTTGTTGCGAAACACATGATAGCCATGATTTCAGAAGCTGGCGTAATATCGAAACCAGACTCTGTCTCGATGCCGTTCTTATCTCCTATACCGGTGATGATGCGGCGCAAGCCTCTATCGTTCACATCCATGACGCGACGCCAAAGAATCTTCTTGAGTTTGAAACCTTCTGCTTCGTGCTGGAAACGGTAATTGTCCAGAAGGGCAGAGATCATGTTGTTGGCCTCTGTGATGGCATGGAAATCGCCAGTGAAATGGAGATTAATCTTATCCATAGGCAAAACCTGGGCATAACCGCCACCTGCAGCTCCACCCTTCATGCCGAAGCAAGGACCCAGAGATGGTTCGCGAAGAGCCACTACAGCCTTCTTGCCAATCTTCTGCATACCCAGGGCGAGACCCACGGATACGGTGGTCTTGCCATTACCAGCCTTGGTAGGACTGATAGCGGTAACGAGGATGAGGTGATGGTTCTTAAACTTGTTTCTGTCAATTCTGGCCGTAGTAATCTTAGCGATGTAACGGCCGTAGTTTTCCACTTGGTCTTCGTGAATTCCAAGTTCTGCTGCCACTTCATTGATAGGGCGCAATTTTACCGATTTAGCTATTTCAATATCTGTTAACATAAAATAAATAGTTTTATGGTGCAAAGGTACAGAAAAGTATTCATATATTAAAATAAGAAAGTATAAAAAAACAAAATAAAATATCCTTCTTCTTTTTTAAAGCCACCAAGGCAGACCGCCCATTTCCAAATGACGAAGTTTAAAAAAGGTAAATTGTAGGATTTTGTCGTGTGAATGTAGTACCTTTGCAAGCGAATTTATATTTTATAGTACGTATGAACAAGTCTTTAGCATTAGCTCATTTTCAGACGAGCTTTCAGTTTATCACGCATCAGAACGAGCGCTTCTCTTATCTCGAAGGAGCCTATCTGGCACTTATCGGAGGATGTGATTGGGTTCAGCTTCGCATGAAGGGGGCTACCGATGAAGAGGTTGAGCCTATAGCCCGTAAGTTGAAGTTGGCTTGCGAGGGTGCCGGTGCAACTTTTATCCTCGACGACCGTGTAGAACTGGTGAAGAAGTTACAGATAGATGGTGTACATCTTGGCAAGAACGATATGCCGGTTGATGAGGCCCGTAAGTTCCTGGGTGATGAATTCATTATCGGAGGAACAGCCAATACATTTGATGATATTCGCCGTTTGCATGAACAGGGGGCTGACTATATCGGTTGCGGTCCGTTCCGCTATACTACTACCAAGGAGAAACTCTCTCCGGTGTTGGGTATAGAAGGTTATCGCCAGATTATTGAGCAGATGAGGGAGAATAAAATCTCTCTGCCTATGGTAGCCATCGGAGGTTTGACTCCAGACGATATAGATCCGCTTGCAGAATTGGGCATCGGTGTGGCAATGAGCGGTACCATCCTGAATGCGGAGAACCCTGTTACCATGACACGTCAGATTCATGACAAGTGTTTCGGATTATTCATCGAAAATCTCAATCATTTCTTTGAGAATCAGTAGAATGATACTCATAAATGATGATTTTGCATGAGAAAAGAGAAGAAAGTTTCGGTTTTCTTCTCTTTTCTCATTTTATTGTTGTAACTTTGCATCCTCATTGCAAAACTGTTGCAAGCCAATTACAAATAATGAATTTAAAAGACATGAAATTAATAGTGGGAATAAACTTAGGAAATATAGGAAAAACAGATGCTGTCGGAAAGAACGAGAACATCATGATATACGCACCTTCAGATAAAGGTGCTTAAAAACCCGGGCACAAACGTGTTCGGGCTTTTTTATTTTACTATATATAATAGGTGTAAAACCAACTCAAAATAGATAGTGTGTGCAAAATATATAATTATTAACTTTGTAAAAAAAAAGTATTAAAATGATGAAAACAGAATGGAGAGGTTTCAAAGGAAACATGTGGCAGAGTGAAGTGAATCTTCGTGATTTCATTCAGAACAACTACACTTGTTATGACGGCGATGAGTCGTTCCTTGCAGAACCAACTCAGGCAACTAACACCCTTTGGGGTATGTTGAAGGAACTCCAGAAGGAGGAGCGCGCCAAGGGTGGTGTGCTTGATATGGAAACAGAAATCGTTTCAGGATTGACAGCTTACGGTGCTGCCTATATTGGTGAGGGTACTAAGGATTTGGAGAAGGTAGTTGGTCTGCAGACCGATAAGCCTTTGAAGCGTGCCTTCATGCCTTATGGTGGTATCAAGATGGCGGAGCAGGCTTGTACAACATATGGCTATCAGCCATCAGAGAAGCTCCACGAAATCTTCCACAAGTATTGCAAAACTCATAATGATGGCGTATTCGATGCTTATACTCCAGAGATGAAACTCGTGCGTCATAACCACATTCTTACTGGTCTTCCTGATACTTACGGTCGTGGACGTATCGTGGGTGACTACCGTCGTGCAGCCCTCTATGGTATCGACTTCCTCATCGAGGAGAAGAAGAACGACCTCGCTAACATGGGCGACCGTGAGATGATCGACGACGTTATCCGTCTCCGTGAAGAGGTTGCTATGCAGATCAAGGCGCTCAAGGGCTTGAAGGAGATGGCTCAGTTGTATGGCTACGATATCAGCCAGCCAGCTAAGAACGCTCGTGAGGCCGTACAGTGGTTGTACTTCGGTTACCTCGGAGCTGTGAAGACTCAGAATGGTGCTGCGATGTCTGTAGGCCGTATCTCTACATTCCTCGATATCTATATCCAGCGCGACTTGAACGAGGGTACTCTTACCGAGGATGAGGCTCAGGAGCTCATCGACCACTTGGTCATGAAGTTCCGTATGGTTAAGTTCGCCCGTATTCCTTCTTACAACGAGCTCTTCACCGGTGACCCAGTTTGGGCTACTCTCGAGGTAGGTGGTATGGGTCAGGATGGCCGCTCAATGGTTACCAAGAACGACTTCCGTTTCCTCCACACATTGGAGAACATGGGTCCTTCACCAGAGCCAAACCTCACTGTACTCTATAGCTCTCGCTTGCCAAAGTCATTCAAGCACTACGCTTCTCTGATTTCTGTAAAGACAAGCTCTATCCAGTATGAGAACGACGATGTAATGCGCCCAGTTTGGGGGGATGACTATAGCATCTGCTGCTGTGTATCTGCTACACAGACAGGTAAGGAAATGCAGTTCTTCGGTGCACGTGCCAACTTGGCTAAATGCTTGACCTACGCTGTATCTGGCGGTGTTGATTCAAAGACACGCGAGCAGTGCGGTCCTAAGTATCGCGCCGTTGAGGGTGATGTATTGACATACGAGGAGTTCATGCCACGTTTCATGGATATGATGGACTGGTTGGCTGGCGTTTATGTGAAGACATTGAACCTCATCCACTACATGCACGATAAGTACTTCTACGAGGCAGCAGAGTTGGCGCTCATCGATACAGATGTTCGTCGTACTTTCGCTACAGGTATCGCTGGTTTCAGCCACGTAGTTGACTCTATCTCAGCTATCAAGTATGCCAAGGTAAACATCGTCCGTGATGAGACCGGTTTCCCTCTCAGCTTCAAGACCGAGGGTGATTTCCCACGTTATGGTAACGATGATGAGCGTGCTGATGAGATTGCGGTATGGTTGCTCAAGACCTTCATGAACATGATCAAGAAGCATCATACATACCGCAATTCAGAGCCTACTACATCTATCCTGACTATCACATCAAATGTAGTATACGGTAAGTACACCAGCAACATGCCTGATGGTCGTCCTGCCGGTGCTCCTTTGGCTCCAGGTGCTAACCCATCTTACGGTGCAGAGAAGAACGGTCTTTTGGCTTCATTGAACTCAGTAGCTAAGTTGCCATACGAGTATGCCCTCGATGGTATCTCTAATACTCAGACCATCAGTCCAGGTGCTCTCGGTCACAACGATGAGGAGCGTGCCCAGACATTGGTAGGTGTATTGGATGGTTACTTCAACCAGGGGTCTCACCACCTGAACGTGAACGTATTCGGTATCGACAAGCTCAAGGATGCTATGGAGCACCCTGAGAAGGAAGAGTACCAGAACTTCACCATCCGTGTGAGTGGTTACGCTGTTAAGTTCATCGACTTGACACGTGAGCAGCAGCTCGACGTAATCGCTCGTCAGGCTCACGAGAGACTCTAATCAATTAGATAAATAAATATTGCCCGCTAGATTTTCTTTCCGAGGATATTTAGCGGGCATTTTAGCTTAATTGTTATGCATAAAGGATTTATTCACAGCATAGAGAGCTTTGGTTCTGTAGATGGACCAGGCATCAGATTTTTGATTTTCCTGCAGGGTTGTCCGATGCGCTGCCAGTTCTGCCATAACCCGGATTCATGGAAGATGGGAGTGGGAGAGGAGTGGAGTGCCGATGACCTGCTGGATAAGGCAGAGCGATTCAAGAGTTATTGGGGTGACAAGGGCGGTATTACCGTAAGTGGTGGAGAAGCCCTGATGCAGATAGACTTTCTCATCGAACTTTTCGAGAAAGCCCATCAGCGTGGCATCAATACCTGTCTTGATACATCAGCGCAACCCTTCCGAAAAGAGGGTGCTTTCTTCGATAAATTCGAGCGTCTGATGGCCGTCACTGATACTGTTCTTCTTGATATCAAGCATATCAACGATGAAGAGCATCGTAAACTCACCCGCCATTCTAATGTAAACATACTGGATTGTGCACGATATTTAAGCGAGATACACAAACCAGTATGGATTCGTCACGTCCTGATTCCAGGTATTACCGATAAGGATGAATACCTCAATCAGTTGCGCGATTTTCTTTCTACACTCTCTAATATTGAGCGTATAGATGTCTTACCCTATCATACGATGGGTATCTACAAGTATGAGAAACTAGGTATTGCCTACCCGCTGGAAGGCATAGATCCTCCTACTAGTGATCGCATTGCTCATGCAGAAGCAATCTTGCAAGAGGCACTTTAGCCTCTTGCAAGACTGCTTAGATGAGCGTCTAGCGAACTGGTGAGACGGGTTTTGATGATAGGCTTTGTGATGTAGTCGTTTACTCCCAGCTCGTAGCATTCATCCACATTATCCTTGTTGCTTAACAGGGAAACCACGATGATGACCATTTCACTTTTCGAGTATTTAGAGCGTACATGGTCTATTACGTCCCACCCATTTACATTTGGCATCATCAAGTCGAGCAGTATCACGTCCGGCTTGAATGAGTCAATCAGTTCAATGGCTTCTTTTCCGCCATTGGCAGTTTTCACGTCGATGTCAAAGTCCTTTATCATTTCAGAGATAGTTTTAATATTTTCTGAAATATCATCGACGATTAGCACTTTGTTCTTTTCCATCTTTCATTGGTTTATTATATAGGTTCTTTCCGATCTTGAAGATCTAGTTTCTTGGCTTGTGAATGCCGTAGATGTCGCATATGAATCCTTTATCAGTGATGAGATTGTTCATATCGATACTGTCGAACATCTTGTGATGAGTACCGATTACCACAATCTGATACTCTTTTTCCAGAACTTTAGGATCATCTGTCACCTTGATGTTATATTCTTCTTTTACTTCCTTTACATCTACCAATGGATCGTAGAGTGTGGTTTTGTAACCTGCTCCTACCAGGTTGATATAGAGATCGGCTACTTTTGTGTTTCTGATATCATCGCTGTCTGGCTTGAACGAGAAGCCGAGAATCAGCACGTTAGTCTCCGGAGCCTTGAACTTTCTGCTTTCAGATGCATTCTTTATCTTTCCTGCCATCCATACCGCCATCTGCTCGTTAACCTCGCGGGCTGTAGAGAGCAGCGATGGTACCACGTCAACCTCCTGTGCCTTGTTAATCAGGTAGTATGGGTCTACCGCGATACAGTGGCCGCCAACGAGTCCTGGAGTAGCTGGCACGAAGTTCCATTTTGTGCTAGCTGCCGCCGTTACGTCTTCGATGTTGATGTTCATCTTGTCGAAAATCTTTTCCATCTCGTTGAAGAAGGCTATCTGTATGTCTCTCTGGCAGTTCTCCATCAGTTTACATGCCTCTGCTATTTTGATACTCTTCGCCCTGTAGGTGCCATGAGTAAGTACTGAAGCATAGAGGCTGTCGATGATAGCTGCTGCTTCGGGTGTAGAACCGCTGGTAACCTTCACGATGTTCTCAATGGTATGAACAGTATCGCCCGGGTTGATGCGCTCTGGCGAGAAGCCTACAAAGAAACTCTGGTTCAACTTCAATCCTGATGTAGATGCCAGTAATGGAGCGCAGACCTCTTCTGTCAGACCTGGGTAAACGGTACTCTCGTAGACTACGATATCACCTTCTTTCAGGATCTTGCCAACCTCAGCTGTAGCATTGCGCACGCAACTGATGTCTGGCTTGTTCGATTTGTTCACCGGTGTCGGTACAGCGATGATATACACGTTACACTTCTTCAGGTCATCAATATTGCTGGTCAGTTTCAGTCCCTGTTCCAACGCTTTGGATACAGGTCTGTTGTCTTCCATCGTGCTTTTGGCTAACTTGGCTACCTTCTCAGCTTTGATGTCATAACCCCATGTATCGTATTTCTTTGAGAATAAGCATGCTAGTGGAGTACCAACATACCCTAATCCTATTACTCCAATCTTAAACTCAAAAGACTTGTTTATCATATACTATATTGTTTATGTTTTATAATGTTATTTCTTTTATTGGGAGCTCCCTGCTGTATGTACGTTACAGCAAGTAACTCGGGTCTTTTAGATTCCTTCAAGCTGGGCATAGCGCGAAGTCTTCTCAGGGTTCCATGCGTCCTTGTAAGAACGGCGGAAGAAGATTTCTTGCAGATGAGCCGACAGACGGGCGATACGCAGGAAATAACCTGTATAAGGCGACATCAGTGGCAGATATCTGTAAAGGAACCACACATCTTTCTTTCTTTCTGAAACCATCAGCACCAGGAGGAAGGCAAGCTGCGAGAAGCATACTCTGATAAAGTAGCCCAGCGCCAGCACCTCGATGATGTGCGTGTTAAACGTGATGGCGAGCTTGATGATATACCACAACCACAGGAAATTGAGGAAGCAGTCGAAAACCACACTCTCCATGTTGGATAACCAGTTAAGGATACTCCAGTTCTTTGTAGGCAACAGAATGTCGGCATGCTTGCGGAGACGGAATCTCACGAGCGAGCGCGACCATCTGATGCGCTGATGATACAGCTTATACCATTTGGTAGGAACATTGGTCATACAGATGGCATCTTCGGCAAATTTCACTTTATATCCGGCTTTGCGGATCTTCTGTGTCAGGTCACCGTCCAGTCCCGGTCCTATGTCCCAATAGCCCACTTCCTTCAGCGTCTTTCTTTCGAAGGCTCCGAATGCTCCCGAAATGATGTGGTAGATACCCAGTTCGCTGGTTACGATACGTCCCACCTGTATTCGCTTCAGGTATTCGAAAGCCTGCAGCGATGAGCAGATGGTCTCCTTGTAGTTGCGTACCTTCACGCATCCGCCTACACCCTTCACCATTCCGTCGATGTAGAAGGGAAGTAGGATTTTCTCCAGTGCATCACGGTCGAGCGAAGAGTCGGCATCCAGGCATACGATGTATTTGCCTTTTGCCATCTGGGCTCCATAGTTGCTGGCGGCAGCTTTACCGCCTCTTGTATCCAACCTCAGGTAGTGGGTGATATACCCGGCTCGGTAGAGGTCGTTGCAAATCAGTTTGGTGTCGTCGTCGCTACCATCGTCTACCACGATGATTTCGTAGTTGCGGTAGGTTTGCTCAGCCAGCGAGTTCACCATTTTGAATATATGTTTGCCTTCGTTCTTTCCCGGTACGAGGATGCTGATAAGTGGATTCTCGCGGTACAGGAAGTACTTGGCATATTCTTTCTCTTTATCTAACTGGTTTCTCTTCATCAGTCGGTTTCCGATTACGAGATATTCCAGGATATAATATCTTGGCATCTCGATGAAGAAGAGGAACCAGTAGGTATTCACGATACTGCTAAACGATAGCGTGCTGATCCAGTCGAAGAAATCGTTCAGATGTTCTGCTATGCTAAACATACGCTTTTCCCTTTCTTCTTGATGGCTTATCTCAGCACGGTGAGCGCCAAGAGGGCCATGATTATGAGTATACCTGCGATGGTGACAAGGATGTCAACGAGTTTCTTGTAGAGCACGATGCGTTTCTGTATCTTGTCGTTTTCATCTTCCTTCGGCTCCGTATCAAGCAGCTCTTCCTGCGGCTGCACCAATTTCTCTTCTTCCTTCATCAGAGGTTCCTCTGAGTAGCGGCAGTAGTCGTCTGGAGTCATATCCACATATTGCAGTTTGTTGAAGAACTCGTCATAGTTGTTGGCGATGGTCTTCGCCTTGGTTTCCAGCATGCTGCAGATAATCTCGTCCGGTTCTATCGAGTTGGCCACCTTTCTGATGGCTACCGACATCTCCTTGCTCAGTTTCTGCTGGGCTTCTTCCACCGTTTCTCCCTGCTCATAGATGGTAGAGGATACGTAGAAGATATTGTTGTAGTAAGACACCTTGTGATTGGAGAAGATTCTACAGAGCTTGCCCTGTATGCTTTCCTTTATCTTTACGGTATCCTTGTTTTCATCTATAATCCATATCTTGCCTACCATGACCGAGAGTTCATCCTTGCGGTAGGTTTCCATCAGCTGGCGTCGCAGTCGGTTCATCAGCAGATAATATTCCATGAAGTTATCATAGATGTTCACCATGTTGCTGAACATGATGTTGCCGCTGGTCAGCGTTCTGATTCCTTCTTCCGTTATCTCGTAGTCCTCTACGTCTCGTGGCACCAGGGCATTTACCGGATAGGTGTTCTCGCAGTAGCAGCAGGTTGCCTTGGTGATAGGCGAGGTAAACGAGTTCTCGCAGTCGTTGCAGGTATATACCACGGCTGGTCTGTCATAGTCAACACCGATGTGGCGAAGTTTCTTGTGACACTTCGGACAGATGAGCATACCGCCCACATTGTAACTGCTCTCTGGCGATACGTTGGCGCAGCTGAAGTGGTGGATGATGTTCTGTATCTTCAGGTTCGAACTTCCGCACTTCGGACAGCACTCCGTATAGAGCAGGTGAGAGTGGTTGCACTTAGGGCAGAGGTGCTCCTTGAGCAGGAAGCGGTGAATGCGCAGTGATCCGAATTCCACCATAGTGTCGATGAACATGAACATCTCGTTGAGATGGAAGAGACCTATACTGTGATAGTGCTCGAAGATTGGGTTGATATATCCCAAAGACGATTTCTCCAGCAGTCGGTGTCCCATGATTCGCTGGTCTCTTGAGAGCAGGTATCTCAGAATATTGGCAAAGAGCTGGTTAGGCTGTGTAGGACGTGCAGTTTCGTTTTTCACGCCATACTTCTGTCTTGCCAGCTTGATTTTGTCTATAATCTCATATACCTTTTCATTGTTCATGTCGCTCACATAGGCATCGACGATATAGTCGATGATCTGTTCCTTTCCCGATAACGCCGTATTGACGAATATCGGTTTGTAGCTACATTTCCACGATAAGATTGGACTGGCTCCAAACAGTATAGCATGGAACGCACGCTCACTCTTCGTATTGATGTAAATACAATCGAAGTAGTCGGGCAGGATGTCCGGTGTCGAGTCGATATCTATATAGCTATCGATGGTGAGCACCATATCTCCACGTTTGTTTCTTCTAAGTCCAATCATTCTTTATTTCTTTTGTTCTTGATGATTATTGGTGTCGCTCGAAATCATGTTGCTTCGCTTCACGTTTTCGTTCTTGCCCACTGGGACGGTGTACATCGGCAGCGGCTTCGGATCGAGCATGGCACCAATCTTGTTCACTCTTATTCTTACCGGCAGTCTGTTGCTCATTACCCATGCCGGTACTCTCTGGTTCGGGTTCAGGGTGAATACGGCAACCACTGCGTTGGCATCATGCGAGAAGTTGCTCTGCAGATGCTTTGGTATTTCCTCTACTCTCAGACCTACCATCTGCAACTTAGCCTTCAGTTCCAGGTCTTTGTTGATGATGATGTCTGCATCGTCAGGGCTTTCCATATACTTCACCATGTCGTTGGGTACGTATGCGATTACGCCCAGATGGCAGGCTGCATAGTCGGTATGCTGGATAACCATCACCTCCTCGCTTTTGAACACCAGTGTCTTGTCGCTCACATTGATTTTTGAGATGTAGGCATCGGCTGGTGCACAGCAGTAGTGTATCAGACCCGGGTTGTAGATGCTGGTGTTGGAGTAAGGCATGGCAGCATTTGCTCTGCCGGCTCCTCTGCGGCTCATGAAGTTATAGGTGGTATTCTTAGCCTGTGCGTAGATTTCCACCTTCTTAGCCTGCTTTCTCAGTTCTTCTTCTACCTCGGCAATCTCGGCATCCAGTTCATTTCGCTTGGTGTTGTCGGTAAGGCCGTAGTAGATGTCCGAACTTTCAGATGCTTTCTGTTTTCTCAGTTCGGCAAGTCGGGTACGCAGCACCGGAATCTCCTGCTGGGCGAGTTTAGCCTGTACCTCCATGTCGTGAGTTTCCTTTACGGCAGAAGGCAGGATGTTCGGGTCGTATTGGTTCACAATATTACCTAGCAGTACATAAGAGTAGAGTGTATCTCCCTTATGCACCACTTCACCCATTTCTTTGTTCACCTTAAGGATATAGATGTCGTCAACGGCACTGATATGGTTTTCATCGAGGGTTATATAACCGTCGAAGGTTGCCCATATCATACGAGTGACAATATAGTAGGCGGCAAGCACGATAACCAGCAGGAAGATCAGGGCAAAGACGATCTGCTGTCTGGCAAGGCGGTGACCCTGCGTCTTCAGCAAGTCTGCCATCGCCTGTTCTTGTGGCGTGCCATTATATTGGAATTCATTCATATTCTAGTTTCCTTACATTCAAAGTTCTATTTCTTTGAAGATGTTGTTGTTGTCATAGATGCTCACGGCTTTCTCGATATTGATGATAGCGAGTGCGCGGTTCTGCATCAGTTTGTACATGCGCTCCATACTTTCCAGGAGTCCTGTATATTCGTCCATACGCATCAGATAGTTGTATCCCTGCTTCTGGTTCTGGTAGGCAAACCGCCGCATTTCGATATATTTGCCGGTCTGGTCTATATGGAAAGCCTCGGTGGCTATAGCCTTGTTCAGGTTGTCTATCTTCTTGAGCAGGATGCCTACCGACTGTTTTATTTCCTTCACATCGGTACCACGGCTGCTGCGTATGATTTCCTTCTGGGTCTCCAGTGCCTGTCGTTTGCGTGGCGTTTCGTTCCAGATAGGAATGGTGAATCTCACGCCCACGTCGGCATTGTTCGAAATCTTGTTGTTGCTCTGCCAGTAACTCGACCATCTTGCGAATGGTGTGAGTCGGGTAGTGCTTAAATAGTTGGTCAGCTTGCTGTCGTTGTCAGCAATCTGTTCTTTCACCATCATGATGCGTGCATCCAGACTTTCCTGGTTCAGATGGTTCCAGAGGGCTGTTGTGTCTACCACAATCTTGGTTGGTTTGATGCGGTAGATAGGCTTGTTGCTGATATCTCTGTCTGTGCAGAGCACGGAGATGTCGTATTCAGCCTCCAGCTTATCGTTCATCACTTTCAGCATCTTGTCGTTGCTGATTCGGTCTTTTTCCAGCATAAACTGGTACGCTTCGTTCATGATGTCGAGGTTGTCCAGTCTGTGTGCTATGACAGTACCGATATAGAAATTATATTGTTCGGTCAGCTCATCGGCTGCCTTTTCATAGATGTCTGCAGTTTGGCGCTTTTTTATTTGCAAGCGGTCGAGTTCATTGGCAAGAGCAATCTTTGTTCTTTTCTCCTTGCCTTGGTAGAACTTCGAGTTGATGATGTTCCAACCTAGTTCGGCTTGAACCTTCATCTTATATTTTGATACCTCTTTTGCATCGTCTTCATCAGGATCGAAGTACGAGTCAGGTCGGGCATAAACCTGTCCGGTCACTTCCAGACCGTTGTGTCTGTTGAGTGCTAGGTGCTCATGTGCAGTTTTCGACCAGAACAGAGAGTCGGTCTTATTGATATCAGCGTGATGCTGTTTATTGAGTCCCAGTTCTATGACTGGTGCTTTCACCCAAATAGGGTTTTTGATGAGAGTGTCGAGTTGTGCGAAGCGCTGTTTAAAGTGTCTCAGTACATTATCGTTCTTCAGATTCTCATATACGAGCATCTTAGGGCTGAAACTTTTCGGCTTTTTGCCTTTCGTCTGAGCCGTAGCGCTTTGTGCTGCCATGAGAAGTAGCAGAGCTGTAGTTGAGTATAGTATTATTTTTCGCTTCATAATGAGTTATTAAACACGATGAATGCAGCTGCGAGCTGTTGCAGCTGCATTCATCTCGTGTTTCTTATATTTGATAAATCACTTACTTTGTGCCATAATTGGTACCATTTCCAGATGCGGCACCATCAATGAGCTTCATGACACGGAGTCGGCTCTTACCATATGCCACATAGATATAACCTCCATCCAGTGTGACATAGTTGGCAGACATTCCTGCTTCAGCTCTCTTCTTGACAACCTTTACAGGTTTGCCGTTTTCCATTTTGTTCTTGTCAAGAACTACCAGTCCATAACTTCCGCAAGCCAGGTAGATGTAATTGGCATCGTATGTTACACCATTTACATATCCCTGTGGAACCTTGGTGTTAGCAGTGAGCGGAGCTCCCCAGTTCCATACTTCCTTACCAGTGGTAAGGTCGTAGCAGGATAAACCCTTGGCACTTCGGCAAACGTAGATATGATTGCCGTCGATGGCTATTGTATTCTTGCCGTCGTTAGGAGCTATGCTGCTTACGTTGATGGTCTTTGCTGGTGTTGCTGTAAGAATGTCGGCACCTAATGGGAAGACCTGTAGTGTACCACTTACAGCCTCATCGTCACTTCCTACTTCGTTGTTGTAGTGGAGTGTAACAATATACTGGTTGTTCAGTGCGATGTGCTTAGCCTTGCCTGGCGTTTCTTTCTTGCCGATTAAATCCAGCGTGTTTGCATCATATACTCCGTATCCCCTGGCAGTTGCCACCATCAGTTTGTTTCCGTCTCTTACGATGCAGTTCTCGTCAGATTTTTCCAAACCTTCATGTTCCCAATCTACGATGGTGAGAGGGTTCAACGTGGTAGTCTCATCGATGTCCTTTACTTCTGTGTTGAGAAGTCCGTTGCTATCTAATGCAATTCTACCCATCATACCGCCATTGGTTGAGTGACCTGCAATATAAACATACTTTGTTGCATCTTTGCCGTCCACCATAAGGTGGTTGAAGTCGTAGAGTTCCTTCTTATCCTGCAGATATTGCAACATGGTAGTCTGGTTGTTTTCTGTTTTAAACACTTCAATACAACCGCCTGTCTTCTTGTTTGGATCTTTTTGGTTCTCTTCGTTGGTGTGGTACGACATGTATAGTTTGTTATTGTATGGCTGAATACATGTAGCAGAGATGTCGTGTGTATGATTTGAATAATCTATAACCGTAATCACATCAATCTTCTTGCCCGGCTCAGGGGTTGGAGTTGGTTTTGGGGCTGGTGTTGTTCCGTCACATGATGTTCGGAGAACAGGATCATTAAACATATCATATCTCTTCGTACAGTCTGAAAGACCTGGAGCGTATGTATATGTTGCCGAGTTACCGTTGTTGGTAAACTTATCGCAATCCATGTAGATAACGCCTCCGCTTCCGCTAGTTCTGAAGATATAGCAGGTTGAGAAATATGCGTAGGTTCCCGGAGCAATGAGGATATTTCCTTGATCGTTACTTCCATTGTATTTTACTTCTGCTGCTCGGAAGATGGCATTTGCATTATCTCCTTGAAGAATGACTTTACTCTCACCGGCTGGATAATATTGATTGTGACCATTGTTTGCGTTGGTGTAAGTTCCCTTGCAGTCAATAACGCTGTTATTAACCAGATAGATGGTACTTCCCGCACACTGGTCGATAGCTCCTGTCTTCAGATTGTTGATGTGCGCTTCAGCGCCATTTGAATTGAGAATCGTCTTACCGGTTACTTCAAATGAACAGCCATAAAGTTTTGGAGCAGAACCTTGAATTGTCAACTTGTTGACTTTTGCTTTTCCGTTAATGTTCAGGATACATCCATCTACGACCAAATCCTGTTCTTCTGTACCAAGAAGATTGCCTTGAATATTGATTTTGGCATCAGACTCAGTTGCCAGGTTACCTACGTTGGCATCGCCGCCCACATAAAGCAATCCTTGAACTTTAAGTTCATTTTTTACTTCAATGTTTCCGGTAGTAAAGTAGGCATCACCTTTTTCCAGATACATGTTGGTGCCCTCTTTTTTCAGAGTTCCCCCATAATTGTAGCAATAAATTCCTGCATTCTGGAAGAGTGCAGTGTTATTGTTGTCTATATGTAATGTTCCTCCTTTGAGGATGTAGATTTTTCCTTTTTTTGTGGCATTGTAACATTCCCATATATTTTTTGTGGTCAGTTCGCCTTCGATAAACAGGGTAGCTCCTTTCAGGTTGAGTCCGCTGCTTATTTTTGTGCCTTTCTTGATGATGTAGGTCTTGGAACCATCCAGTCCCACACATCCATCGTTATTCTTGATTTCGATAGCTCCGTCATGGCTAGGCAGGCTAGGCATTTCATAAACGTCGCTTAGGTTGGCTGTAGTTGCGCCTGCAGCTCTTGTTGCAGCTTTCGCCTTGTAATTGATAACGCTACCAGCCAACTCCTGAGGGTCGGTGATGGATGTCACTTCTTCACCTAATATGTTTTTTGTGACTTCACCAGGGTTTGGAACTAAAGGGTTGTCAATAGAATCGCTACAAGATGCCAGGAGCATTGCTGCGAAAGAGAAAGTAACAAGTTTTGTAAAATGATGTTTCATGTTAATCTTTCTTTTGTCGTTTTTGTGTATAAATTAGCTTTCACCTTTTTGCTATTGTTCTAGCCTTTAAAGGTTTGTTCTCCCACACCTGTTGGTTAAGGTGCGGGAGAACAGAATTATTTAGTTGATTACTTTGTATTTACCAACTTGAAGATCTGAACGCGGCTGCGGCCATAAGCTACACAGATGTAATCCTTATACAAGGTTACGTAGTTAGCAGAGTTGTAGCTCTCCTTGCCATCATAGAAGGCACGGCGACGGGCAACAACATTCTCACCCTTAGCCTTGGTCTTGTCCAATACAACGAGACCGTAACCGCCACATGCAACATAGATGTATTTTGAATCTACTGCAACACCGTTTACGCGACCGATAATCTTGTTGCTTTCGCCTACAGGAGCATCGAATAATACTGTACCATGGCCATTTGCATCGTAGCGAACAAGTCCGCCGTCACCCTGGCATACGTAAAGGTTTGTACCGTCTACAGCGATGGTGTTCTTGCCATCAACAACACCCACTTTACCTTCTGTAGTATAGCTCTGAGGATTTTCCAAATTAATGTTGTCGAAGATGTTGACAGTACCTGTTGTTGTACCATTTGCCTCCAAGCCATAGAGCTTGTCATTGCCAACAGCAACGAACTTCACGTCATTTGTTGTGAGGTGTGGAGTACGCAGGGTGAATGTTGAGTTGTAAACCTGATAACCCTTGTTTGTTGCCAAAACGAAGTTGTCTTTATACTTGACTACACTATTGGCATCAATGCCATTGTTTGGATTTGTCTTATCAATAGGGTAGGTAACGAGTTTGCTCTTACCCATCAATCCATTTGCCAGTTCCACATAGCCCAAGAATGCACCTTCTTTGTAGGTTGTTGCAGCAACATAGAAGCGGCTGCCGTCAATCATACCATAGTTTACATCCAATCCTCCCTGAGCTGTTACTGCTTCGTCGAGAATAAGTGATTTGCCGTCGATATGAGCTACTTCCAATCCGCCACCCATATGGTTTTTGTCATTGCCCTGGGTGTGGTATGTAACATACAACTTGTCGTTAGCAGCCTGGATAGATGTTGCAGAGAGGGTATTCTCTGTAACTCCAGCTGCAGAGAACAAATCCAGTTTTGGCTTGATGCTCAAACTTTCTGTTGTTGCTGTTAACTCATAACCGTAATGCTCGTTATCGGCATCCTTCAACTTAACCAAATCACCAGTGGTAGCCTTGTCGTAGTCGAGGTATGATGCTGCGATGTCAAGATCCTCTGCTGTAGGAATCTGGTTCTCGCCATTAAAGCATTTTGTGAACTGGAACAGGAAGGTAGCACCTTCTGCAGGAGTATCGAATGCCTGGATGTTTTCTGCACCATCGTTGTGGAACTCGTCTGCCTTAACAATAGCTAAACCGCCAGCTTTTTCCAGGCTGATTTGGCCTTTTGCATCGTTATAAGAGATAAGCTTGTTAACATTGATAACGCCCTTGTCCGCAATGTTGATCTTGCAGGCACCCTTCAGGATGAGCTGTGCTTCACCTACCTTAGTTACCTTCTTGTGGGTATCCTTTTCGTTCAAGGTAACATTGATGTAGTCGGCATCAATCTGTGAACCGGCATTCATGGTCAATATATTGGTAACCTTGATTGCGCTGTTGTCGCCAGCCTTCAGATAACCATTTGTCTTGAGGTTCAGATCAGCTGTCTTCAGGAAACCGCCGATTTGCAGGTTACCATTGATGTTAACAGTAGTAGCATTCCAAACGTGAGCTGATGCGTATATATTGGCACCTTCTTCAACGTTTACTTCTGTACCACGGATAGAACCGATGATACATGCCTTTGAACCAGCCTTGAAGGTGATTTTCTGTGTAGGACTTGTCTTGTCTGCTGTAAGCTGTCCTAAACCGGACTTGAGTTCCTTCTTTTCAACAGCGTTGCCATTTTCATCAAGGCCGCTGGTAATACCTCGCCAAGATGAATACAGATTACCTTCGATGACGATGTCTGCTGCAGGGGCGTCAGTCTTGACATAACCAAGTTCGTTATAGACAGTAACTCCCTGCTTGATCATTGAACCAGTGCCCTTGAAAATCAGGGAACCGCCCTGCTTTACAACGATTTTTGCATTTTCGAAAGTGTTTGCAGAATATATCAATTTTGCACCTCCATTTACGAAGATAGTTGCATTCTTGATAGTGTTCTTGGTAAAGTCACACTTGCCAGCAGATTTCTTTAAGTAGAAAATGCCGTTTTCCAGGTTGTCGTTACCTAAAGCCTGAGTAGCTGTAGCAGGCTGCACAGGTATAGTGCTCTCTTCGTCCTTGTTGAGGTCTGTTACGAAATTTGCGTCACTGGCAGCTCTTGTGCCGAAGAACTTGCGAGCGTTAGCTGTCGTGTTCTTGTAATTGATGACGCTAGATAACAGAGACTCCCCACTGTTAGTGAGGTCGAGGGTTGTGGCATCTACCTTAGCTGGAGATGAATCGCCTGTAGAATCACTTGTGTTGTCGCTACATGATGCGAATACGAATGCTGCCAAACCGATAGCAGCAAGTGTAGAATTGAATACTTTCATATCTATTTAAGTTTAAATTGTACTTTCAGTTTCTGATTAATACCATTTATTACTTATATTCTTGTCCTTCAGCTCGTTGTTTTTTTTATTGGTAGTTTGACTATCGTTTTGGTAGTTTGACTATCATCATCTTGCGTACACTTACAAGTGGAGCTTTTAGACGCTGCAAATTTAATGAAATTATTTCATAAATAGTTGTTTTTTAGGGTTAAATAAACTTAATTCGCTATTTTTTGTTCTGATACTCATTAGGTTGGCTTCTTGTGGGCGATAACGGATTGGCTCTTCCGCTTGTCAAACGATAACTATTTCTGAACTCATTAACCCGAAAATTACTCCGAAAGATAGCAGAATATCTCCGAAGAATACGAAAATATCTCCGATAGATAGCAGAATATCTTCGAAGAATAAACCAGGAAAACAAATGTTGGGAACTGAAGTTTCGCATGTGGTTCAAGTACGGGCTGAAGGCCCAAAAGCTCCTAGCCCAGGGAGGGCACTGAAAAAGGTACCCAATTTTAAGTTGCATAGCTTGTTTTTGAACTTTAATTCTTGTCCAAGAAGCATTTCATCTTTTAAAAGTGAAATACTTTTTTGGACAGGAATATAGTCTCAAACAGCTTTCTATAGCGTTTCTGGCGTTTAATTCGGCAATATATAGAGAAATCTACTTCCCCCCTTATGCATTTTGCATCAATTTGATGATTCTCTTCACATTTGCAGCGAAAATAGTCAAAGCTCCCTGCATTTCCATGCACGACAAACCGTATGACAGGGCTCTGTCATATCCTAAGACATTCTTAAGTTCGGAGTTTTTGGCTTCTATCTTGTATCGTTTCCTCTGAAGATTTATAAACTCTTCTGTTTTTTGATATTCGATTTGCTCCAACTGTTCATCCGATTTGATGGTAATCGCATATGTTTTTGTCTTGGCTCCTTCCTTGTAGCAACCTTCACGTAATGGACAGACCTTGCATTTGTCCACATCAAAATAATAGGTAATGCTGGAGTTTCTGTGACGCTTGTCATTTTTGCGATTATTCATCTCTTTCCATTTCGCCAGATGCCCTGCTGGGCAGACGTACAGATCTGCATCCTTGTTGTATTCAAAAGGGAGTTTGTTTGTTCGATTACCGTCAATTACAGAGCTTAAACGAGCAGAGAGGCGCATATTGTTTTCCTTTGCCATTTTGAGATTCTCCTTGCTGGAATATGCCTTATCTGCTACTATGGAATCAACTTCCATTCCTGCTTCCTCTGTCTTTTTTATCAATTCAGGCAATTGCTGTCCATCACCCTTCTCGCCGGAGGTGACGGTAGCTGCGGTGATAATTCTCTCATCGCTCATAGCTATATGCGTCTTATAGCCAAAGAATGAAGAATGCGCTGTTTTATGTCCTGTACGGGCATCTGCATCTTTTGATATTACGCCTCGGGTCTCTGCGTCTGAAATGGTTTCTTTCAGCATATTGAGACGCTCCTTGACTGCAGGCATATTGGCAGTTGCAGCATCAGCTTCCACCGTAGCAACTATCGTTTTGGCAGCAGTCATGATAGAAGAATACTTCTTTTCTTTTGGAAGCTCAGGCAATTCCATGCTGTCATCTACAGAATTAACGACCTTGATTACGGCCTTGCAATAATACTCCAAACTCTTTGCTGCACTGATAGGGTTGGAACGAGAATGCGTATGGGTTGCATCAACAATGATGGTTCTAGACTTGAGGACACCTGCTTCTATAGCAATAGAAACAGTCTTCTTGATAAGAAGATCCAACAGGTCCATATTCTTCAGGCGAAGTCGACGGAATTTGGTCAAGGAACTAGGATTAATCAGATTAGTCTCCTCAGGAGTTAATCCCAAGAAGTACTTAAACGACATATCATAGCGAGTACGTTCAACAACATCAACATCCGATATGTCATAGATTACCTTTAAAAGAAGATACTTAAACATACGGATAGGACTCTCTGCTGTACGACCGTTGTCATGACAATACTTGTCCTGCAATTCCTGGTATACGAAACTAAAGTCCACCAGGTCAGTAATCTGGCGGAGCAGGTTGTCTTTTGGGATAATCAAGTCATACAAACTTGAATAATCACTGAATGATATGGTCTGTTGTTGCTCTAGCATAATCCTTGTTTTTTCCTACAAAGATACAAAAAATATTGCACATATGCAACTTTTGGGTACACTATTTCAAAGATCGAATGTTAAACTAACATAACCCATGAAGGGACTTTTTCAGTGCCCTCCCTGGGCTAGGAGCTTTTGGGCCTTCAGCCCGTTCTTGAACCACATGCGAAAGTTCAGTTACTGATAGGTGAATTCAAACTTCCTGGCCTTTCCTTGGTTGAAGTTATCAGCCTTCAGCCAGAAGTATCCCTTTTCACCTTTTTTGGCATTCTTGCGCACATTCCTCAACTTAAAGGTATATGTATACTTTCTTTCTCCCTCCTCCAGAAGAGTTCCTGAATTCCTCTGGATTACTTCAGCCTTATAGGTAAACCAGCTGCCTGTTTTGCATTTGCCTTCCGTTTCGGTTTCAGTATTACCTATTTCTACCTTCCAGTCCTTTGGATTGATATCATTGGATGCGATTTTGAAATTCACTGGCAGCAGTCCGTCAGGATAATCCTTAGGAATGGTGATGGTGAAATCTCCTTCGCTGTTCAATGTTGCACTTATATTATTGACATTCTGGATGTTATAACTAGCCTCACTCACACTATAGAGATGGATGTTTCTGTTGAGTCCATGCACTGTGTCGGTGAGGTAGATGATGCCTTCTCGCCAGGTCTTGTCTATCTTGTCCAGCTTGTACTTAATGGTACCGGTACCGGTCTTTGAAGCTTTGTCATAAGTATAGTCGGTAACCTCTGGGGCATCTGCAGTTGCGAATGACAGGTTCTCAGTCCATAAAGCCACGAAAGCCTTAGGCTGCTTGTTGGCTGCATCATCGCCCTTATAAGTGAACTGTACCGTCTGCTCAGAATTTTCACCTGTATTTACAGTCTTATAAGTACCTCCGACGATAGCCAGTTCGTAATTTCCATCAGTAACGCCCGGTACAATCTGTTCTACTCTAATCCAAGGGTTGTTTGCCGGTGCACCTTTCAATGCTACCTCAGAATTAGAATTGCCATAGCTCTTATCCAGCTTATCAATGATGATTTTATATTCATAATTACGCTTGATGGCGTATGGCTTATTCTTGCTGTCCTGTAAGTAAATCAGGTAATAGAGGCCATCATGCCATAAAATCACTTTAGCAGGATCTGTTGGCAGATTGTGCTCTTCGAAAGCACCTGTCGGGTTGAACATCTGACCAACATCACCTTTCAGTCTTCGGGTGTTGATGGATGGGGTAACATAATTTACCTTCCATACCCACTTATCATCTCCTGTAGTAGGGTTGAATAACAGACTGTCTCTGTTGAATGGAGCCAGCGTTCCGTAAGCCACACCATTGATGACAGTCATTTTAAAGTCGTTTATTATACCAGGATTTGCTTTCTTTACCGCATCGCTCCAGTCTGCAGAAATCTTCGCTCTGTCTCTGATGAGATGAATGATATAATCTTTCTTTTTGGTATCTGGTTTCAGATACTCTTTCAGTTCTTCTGGAGAGTCTTTCTTGATATATCCCCAATAGCGAACCTTGGCAGCCTGGTCTTCACCATGTTCTGTTTCAAATGTGGTCATGAGCATATTCTCATGCATACCTACCCAATTTGCCTGGTTGCCCCAGTTGATGGTTTGGTATTGGCTTCCTGTGTTGGCAACCAGATGGATACGGGACGTTTGGTTTGGTATGGTTGAATGGAAATTATGAAGATCTGTGCTTCCATTCGGATGAATGTCTCCATCATCATGAATTGTACCATTATTGTCTCTTGTGAATCCCTTGATTTCTTTAAATTCTGTAACCTTGCCGAAACCTATAAACTGACCTTCATTATCAAAGCAGAAGAGTTTCATGCTGTCTTTCGGAATTCCTTCATTCATGAACACGGTGCTTCGGGTTACCTGTTGTTCGAAGTTGGGGATGGATACATTGAAACTGGCTGTGTAGTAACCTTCTTCGATTTCGTCTTTAGAAGGTTCGCTGTCGGCTATACTGTCAGAACAGCCTGTCAACATTGCTGTTAACAGGACTGCTATGATTCCGATATATAATTTTATTTCTTTCATGTCATTTACCTTCTTTACTTTTCACCTTGTTTCTCTATCAGTTCTATTTCTCCCGTAGTTAGGTCGTGGACGCAGCGAACGTAGGTACCATTCTGCGGGTTGTTGTCGTTCCTCACGGTCTTGTCTCCATCCAGCGTCCAATAGTATTCGCCTCTCAGCAGCTGTTTGCTTATAGCCTTATCTTCGTTTCCTAACTTATAGATTCTGTTGATTTCTTCCTTTGTAGGAAGTCGCCAACCATTCAGCTTGAGACTTTCACCCTTATAAGTCGTAGCCTTTTCCTGATACTTTTTACAGTAATCTCTTGCAGCCTGATTATCCTTGACTATTGTTTCACCCTTTGCGGTTGATGCAAGGATGTAAGCAGGAGATACCGTATTGTCGGCAGACATATTCTCATTGTTGACTACAGGTTTGGCAATGGTGTAATCTGTAGCATACTTGTTGCTGGAGAACTGTATCGTGTACAGATGATTCTTCTCATCAAAATCATTTGTACCTTCGCTTCTTACATTCATTGAATAGACCGAAGGATACTTTCTTACGACTATTTCCTGTTTCTTGTCTGCATTTTTAACTTTGATGTTAAAATAGGAGTATTGAATAGTACAGTATGAAGGAGCTCCAGAATGTACGTCTATCCATCCTCTATAGCGATTTCCGGTAGACTCTTCGAATCTTGCATCGATCTGTTCATCCTGTCCGGACTTCTTGTTACCATATCTGTCAAAATAATAATTAGTTCGATCCGTAATTTCACATTCATAAGATGCAAACCAACGCATCGTGTAATCTGTAAAATCATTGCTTTCACCACCTTTTATATCTATGGCAGTAGGAGATACCACCAGATAGCTTGCACCATCCGTATTGACGTGGGTATCTTCACCTTCGGTCCATTTGGTAATCGCCCATTTCAGATAGTCTTCCTTTCCATCGTAATCAATATCTGTCTTGGTATCAAGATATTTGATGACGGCATTGACGGTATAGATATAGTTGCGGTCTAACCTCTTGTCACCCTGAGGATCACGAACCGGTATATTCAATACCTTCAGGGTATCCTTTTTAGAATCGTTCTTATATTTAAAGTTGACCTTTGCTACAATCTGTGGCATTGTTTCCTGAGTTTTCCATTGGGTGGAATAACTGTAGGTGGTTACCGTGAAGACCTTATTTCCCTTCTCATCTTCTGCAGATGCTGCCGGGCTCCAGGTATTGTTGTCTGATATGATAGGTGGAGTTGCGGTTTGATCAGCACCAGCAAAGATGGTAGTATTGGTATTGTAATTGATGAGTTTCCACTGAACGTCTGAAATATGGTAATCCTTCACTGTAGATGAGATGTTCAGCTTGATTTTAGCTGCCGCTCTTACCAGTTTTACAGGGATATTCTGTTCCGGATCTTGGTTGATGGTATACTCACCTTGGCTGCTCATCAGGAATTTCTTGTCGTTTACCATGGTAGCTGGCTTCCATATATCATCATCCTGCTGGGTGCTGGCAAGGAGTTCTTTCAGATTCTTATCCTTGAGATTATCCTTTGCATTGGCTACAGCATAGTAATGATAAGTTTTATTCACATCAAGATGGTGTTCCGATTTCCAGTCGCCGGAAGCCAATACCTCTGCCTGGTTTTCTACCGGTCTTTTAAACTGGAAGTCGATTCTACAATCACTATTATTTGTTGGTTCGAACATCTTAAAGTCAAGAGAAGACAGAGTTTTTTCATGAAGATTCTCTTCTTCCTTCACTCTTGTGGTCTGCAGGTCGTTGACCATGGGAGTCATGCTCAACTGTTGTGTAGCCGAACCGTTTCCCAGTTCGTCTTCAGCTGAGCATCCTGCCATGATCCATCCTGCCGTAAGAGCCAAGATGCATTTTGCGAATCTTATGTCTATATATAACTTCTTCATGATGAATGTTATTTTCTGTTGTCTTTATAATACTTGTTCAAAGTGAATATCCTTACCGGCGAATTTGCCCTCTTTACATCCTTTATATTTGAAACCTGGATTCAGGATAAACTTATCGTTTGGATATTTGGTCAGGAAAACCTGCGCCTTTACATTGTGTGGCTTTGCCAGATCCAGTCTGTTCTTTGGCACGACATAGAAGTAGAGTGTCTTCTTCTCACCACTTTGATTGATGATGAAATCCTTTATCTTGTAGGTCTTTCCTACCGGATTCTTGCCATCGTTTTGGTCTGTAATGATTGGATCGTAAACCGGTTCATCTTCCGGATATTTGCCATTTTCGTCGCATTCTACGAATCCGAACATCGGGTTGTCTGTCTGGAGAATCCAAGGCTTACCTTTGGTATCGATATCCTTGAGCGTAATCATCGGTCCGCGTTTAGGGAAACCGTAATATACCTTGTAGCCAAAGTCGGTCTGTTCTCCGCCAGGGATAACCACGTTGGTTGAGGCATCGATGAAGTCGAACGTTCCTCCATCCTGCCATTCCTGAATGGTAGGAGTAACGGTGAGCTTGCCCATCTGTCCGTTGAGGAAATAACCGTAAACTACCAGTTCTCTGTTTCTGATGGCATTTCCTTCAGAAGGAATATTGAAGGTCTCGTGCTTCTCGTTTTTTCCACCATCTAATGAATAGTAGATGGTGCCTCGGATGGCTTTGTTGGTCTCACGGAGATAACAGAGATTGTGAGAATCAATGCCTGCCTGTTTAAAAGCATCCAAATATTCCTGGGCAGACTGATTCTTTTTGATGAAACTCTCAGGATTATCCACTTCCATGATATCCTTGTTCTCTACACCTGCCAGTTTCAGAGCGGTTGGTACGTAAGTCGTACCTGCGTTGTCGTATTTTTGGCTGGTTACGTTCTGGTTGTAACCATTCTCGTTATATTCTGCCTCATCGGGGAAAACATAGCTGGCAGTAGGAATGGTGTTGCCTTCTACCTCTATTCTTATTACCTTTACCTGACTGGTATTGGCATCAGTACCCTTTTTTCGGGCAAAGTAGAAGTGGAGCTTGGAAACTGCGCGAACCAGAGGAATCTTGATGCCTTTGTCTTTGGCTCCTTCTTCTGTATCAGCCACATGGCTGTCTACAGAGATTTGAGTGATGGCACGGGAGATAGGGAGTCCCTTTCCGGCTGGCACTTCTTGGTTTTCTGCACTACCATCGCGATTGATACCGAAAGGTGAGGTAAAGCTGACTTCTTTCAGATCTTTGCGGGTAACAGAACTGAGGTCTTTGCCTTTTATCTGGTCCAGCATGTTGATGCTCTCAGAGTTTGCCAGGATGTAAAGGTCGATGTTCTTTACTTCTTCGCCGCCAATCTTTCTCAGGAATCGGAGGTTCAGGGTATAGTTACTGTTCTTCACTTCGCTCAGCGTCTCTGCTTTATAAGAGATAGGAGTGGCTTCATCGCCGGTATTTGATTTGAACACCCACACCTTGATGTTGTGGATGTCGCTCTCCTGAGTAGGATTTGCATCAGTCTCATTGTCGGCAAGAGCCTTTCCGCTAGTTTCTCCGGCTCTGGTACTGTTTCCGGTGCCGGTAGAGAAACTGAGGCTCAGATAGGCATTGTCGCTTAGAGCTGTTTCTGTATTTTCGTTCTCTGAACAGGATGCCATTGCGCCTACCATGAGCAAAGCAGCGAGTGCCATACACACTGGGCGTGTCATCTTGGTCAGAGTAGATTGATAGCGTTTCATGTTTTCTTTCTTTTACTTATACTTCTTTCTTTTCTTATTTTCCCAGGTCGGCATTCTGAAGATTCAGAACCCAGTTGTTTACTTTGATTCTTGCATCCATGCTGTAGGTAGAACTTGGAGCTGGCACGTAGAATACCAGGGTGTAATGGTCCTGGCGGTCCAGATACTGCTGGTCGCTCCAGTCTTTGCCGTAGCGGTCGCTGGCACAGAGTGAGAGGAACCAAGGCAGGGAGTGGTTGAAGATGACTTTGTTGATACGCTTGTCTGTGATGACGATGCGCTTGTCATCATATTGGCTGGATCCGTCGGCAGCGCGACTCTTGTTGTCATCTTTGGTTTCGAACATACGTGATGATGACAGGTCGTAAACCAGCGCCTTTTCTACGTCTTCGCCTTCTACCTCGGTCTTGCCGCTGTGGTTTTCTACCAGTTTCTTCTCATAAGGTAGATAGGTGATTGCCTTTGGCTTTACCTTGTCGCCCTTATAGTCGAGTAGGGCAGCGGAACCTTTGATTTCTACATCGAAGTTTTCGGCTGTGAATCCTTCCTGGTCGGGTTCGAATGGAAGCATCACCACGCGGTATGTCTTGGTACACTTCATCAGACTCAATTTTCCCTGCACATCGTTTTCTCCATCAAAGTTGAGGGAGTCCTGTGCAGTATAGAGTGCGGTGAAGTGCTTGTCGTTAACGGATTCTTCTGCGTTTTTTTTGCCCATTTCCTCTTGCAGGTCGTTGATGGTAGAGATACCTGGGGTAAGTTTAGTAAAGCTAAACTCGGTCTCATCATCTTCGGCTCTTGTTCCCATTGCTGCAGGCTGCTTGTCACGAGCCAGGCAGACGAAGGTATACTTGCCTGCTTGCAGGTCTGTGATTTCCATCTTATGACCTGTTTCAAACTTGTCAGCCGACTCGGTATAGTTATCTACGAACTTACCGTTCTTGTCGAACACATAAACGTTGAGGTTCTTCACCTCAGCAGAGAAAGCATCTGCCTCTTTCACATTATAAGTATAGTCGAATTTGAGCGACAACTTAGCTGTAGGGCAGCCCGTGATCTCATCTTTCATGCATGATGAAAGAGAAGAGAGTGCGATGGCTGAGATGCAAACCAGCTTGCAACATTTGTTGTTGAGGAAATGTGCCATATTCTTTATCTTTTATAATCTTTTACTTTTACTTATTTTATATAGAGAGTGCCGTAGGTAGCGAATATCTTTGCTTCATCAGCTCTCTGTTTCGTTGCCTTCGGCATCGTTATTATCTAAGGATGAAAAGTGCCAGTCTTTCGGGTTGGGGGTATGACGGCACGTCTTTGTATCTCCCGCCTTTTATACATGGGCGGCAATGTTAGTTATCTTTTAAGAATGTTTTCGTTCTTTTCAGAACGAACGTTTGGTTGATAAACTCTCGGAGGAGGATTGCTCCCCCGAGAGTATTGGTATATATATAAGTATTTATATTTTATCTGTCTGGTTTGACGGAATATTACTGCAAGTTAACGTCCTGGTTGTTGAGAACCCAAGGGTTAACAGAAACCTCAACATCGAGATAGTACAATGTACGGTCATCTGGACCACCATTAGGAACCTGGGCACCAACATTAAATATGTTCTTTACATTTAACTGGTAGATGCTGTTACGCTGGATAGTATTCTCTACACCGAGGTACTGATCCTTGATCTTCTGAACATAGTATGTCTTACCAGCGTTGAAGACCTCGATATCATACTTCTTGCGGAATTCATCCAGCTTAGCCTCTGGATCTGTTGTGTCATTTTTAGCTGCTGTCAATTCTTCAATAACTGTGGATGCGTCCTTACCATCAAAGATAGCCTTTTGATCTTTGAAAGCGTCGATGATGTCTTGGATTCTGCTATAGATAACCTTGTTGTAACGATAGAATGTACCATCCTCGAAGTCTGCATTTGTCTTATAGTCATCACTGAGCTCTACTGTGTACTCGAAGTACATAGAAGTTGCTGCTTCACTAGAGTTGTTCTCGAAGACATAGTCCTTATGTGACTTATCTGTTGTTACTGCATTGAAGTAGTTATAGTTCTGGAGCAAAGTCTTTGTACCGAATTCAGATGTTTGCTGGAAGTAAGTGATATCAGTTGGAATTGAAAGGGTAGTTTCACCATCCCACTTCTGCATAACGTTAGTCTTGTTGGCAACATTTGAGATGGCATATCTTGTCAATTTTAAGCTCTTAACAGCCATAAGGGCTTTTGCGTTAGCTTCCTTTTGCTCCGGAGTTGGTTTAGCATTTTCAACATCATCATAATTCTTGATGGCAGCTGCATCAGACTTTGGCTCATCAATACGTGCAGTGAGACGCTCGATATTGATAGTGCTGCTAACCTTTGCTGCAGATTTTGCATCCTTGTTGTCAGATGTGAAAACAACAGTATGGCTGTCTCCCTTTACGTCTGCATCGTTCTGGTTGAACATAGCGAAGTTGTTAGCTTCAGAGTATTTTTTAGCAAACTTGTTAGCTAAGTCAGAAGTAAAAACATCTGTAAGTGGTGACTTACTTGCTGTGTTAGCCAGGAAATATACACTATATTTTGTACCTGCAGTTACATTTTCAACTGGAACCTGAAGTGTAGTCTTACCATTTGTGCCCTGTGTAGGATTCTTCTTGTCAGCCCACTCTTCTTTGCTGATGTCGTGTTTGAAAACAATGTTGCCTTTAGCATCTACCAAGTAGAATGTACCACTTGTTACATCAGACTCTGCAGCTGTTGCAGCGAAATCATGTTTTAATGAAGTTCTTGTACCATTGCTGGTAGGAGTCTGAACGGTCAAAGTCATGTAGAACTTGTCTACCTTGTTCTGACCAGCGTTGTTATCATCCAATTCATCATTACTGCTGCAGCTAGTGAAAGACAAAGCTGCGGCTGAAACCAAGCTCATTACGAGCAAATTCATTTTTTTCATAATCTTTTTACTTAATACAAAAAAAGTTATACAATATATTTAATTAATTCTTATTCTCAAAATTAAGTTTCGCACATATTGGCACAATCCGCTGAAAACAGATCGTATTTTACATCATCTTTTATCTTATACTTATATAAATAGAAAGTAAATAGTTACTTTAAAGTGCCTGGTTAACTTTATCCAGGTTTTCCTGCGCCTCCTTCAAACCGCCGGCAACAGCTTTCTCGAAGTATTGCTTGGCTGTCTGATAGTCTTCCTTCATGGCAGCCAGACAACCGCGGGCATTGTTTGCCTCGGCGCTGTCGCCTGCTTTCAGGAGATATTTCTCTGCACTCACCTTGTCGCCACGTTCGATGGCTGCTGAGGCTGCATTGAGATTGGCAAGCTTATCTTCAGGGAACATTCTTACAGCTATGTCGAAAACATTGTTGAATTCGGCGCTACCCTTAGGATAAGTCTGGGCTACCAGATACATCTCCTGGAGAGAGAGCTTCTGAGGACGGGTCTTGATAACCTCTCTAGCCTTTGCTACATTAAATGCCTGAACATCATATTCTATCGTATAGTCGGTACGGCGAAGTGATGGCCATACATTCTGCAGGAGATAGCGATAAGCCTGAGGAGCCTTCTTGAGCAATGCTTTCTCTTTGGCATCTGGCTGCATGTTGCTGTTGATGATCTCAAGTGCAGCTTCCTTCTGAGGAATCTCATTCTCATTTACATACTTGATGGTTCCTGCCCAGTCCTCTGCTGTAGCTGTGACCGCAAACAGTTTTGAAGAAATTGGATAGGTCTTCAGGATATGCTTCAAAAGCGCCTGTGTACGGTTATTCGACAACTTGTTGTTGTTGGCATATCCGCCATCTGGTGATGCATAGCCGTGGAGGGTTATCTTGGTGATGGTAACATCCGAATCGTTCTTCACGAGATCGAGTGTCTTGCGGATATTATCCAGTTCGTTGGCATTGTTGCCCATATCGTACAGGATATCCCACTTGTTCACCTTGAAGTTCAAACGGGCAGAACCATTCTCCTTTCTTGCCTTTACAGCTTCTGCCTTAGGCTGTACATAAGCGTTGAAGAGATTCTTCGGAGTAGAGAATGCACGTCCTTCCGGATTCAGAATACCTTCGTCGAGAAGTTGCTGGTTGCAACCGCAGGCATCATTGCTGATGGCGAAGTTTGAGTTCTTCATCCAGTCGCAGAACGGAGCGGCATATTCATAATGAAGCGTCTGTGCTGTCTTGTTCTTACGGAGTGCCACGATGAGTGGGTTTGCCGTAGCCGTTTTCTGGTTACGCTGATAGTAAATATATCTCTTTTTACCCATCACCTCAACACTCGGCATGAAGAGTGTATCCTTTTCGTTGAGGATCATTGGGGTATAGATGAGACCTTTGTTGCTGGCAAGCTGAATTTGGTCGAGGTTCAAGTCCATAGCCACTTTCACCTGGTTGCCAACCTTTCTGATTGCCTTATTCTGGATTTTCAGATTCTTGTAAGCCTGCTGGGTATTATCGGCTGATATAGGAAGAGCGATAAGCAAGGCTCCGAACATACTACCTATTATATTATATGTATTCATCTCTGATTCTTTTTAAAAAACATACACTAAGTTGAGGGCTGCTTTCGTCGGGCCCACATAGTTGTGTGCCTTGTCATCTTCAAGTTTATCTCCGCATTGAGCACAGTTAAACTTATCTGCCTTAGAGTAGATATAGCCTACGCCAAGTTCAGCTTCCAGATTCCAATGTTTCGAGAGAGCCCAAGCGTAGCCGTAAGCTACACCTGCACCGATAAACCATCCTTCATACCGATAGTCTTTCAGCTTAGAGAAATCAGTGCCCAGGAACTTGAAGTCAAGATCCATGCCACCGATGTTGTGAGATCCACCCAAGGCATGGAAGCCGATGAATGAACCCATCATTTTGTTACAGAACCAGTATCTGGCCTCTGGCTGAACGAGCCAGTGTTTCCATTTCTTGTTCTTTGAAAACGTCCAAGGATTGTAGTTTCCGGATACGTCAAGTGTCCATTTTGGAGAAAGACCGAATTCAACACCCAAGTTCATGGTTGTCGTTGCATCATACAGCAAGTTGGTCTTTACCGCAGCTTCCTGCGCTAGAGCAGGACAGATTAGGCTGCCGAGTGCTACTAACGCAATTAAAATCCTTTTCTTCATACCTCAATTAAACTTTTCTTTTTTTAATACATTGAGTGATTTGTAATCACCTTTTACTTTCGTATACTCTTTTATATTTATAATGATCACCAATACCTGAATCTACAGAGAACTCATGTTTCCTAAAGTTTACTTTCAACTGTTCTTTTTCTCCTTTCAGTTTACTTTCAACTTACTTTTTAGTTCATCTGTATCTCATATCGTTGGATTTCGGGTGCAAAAGTAGAACGAATATTGGATACAACCAAATTTTTAAGCACTGAAAAATACTGAAAAATGCCATTTTTAGTAAAATAGTACACTGATTTATGCTTAAAATCGTTAAAGTTGTACGATTTTCGGATAATTGAACAAGGTTTTCTGATATTATTTGTATTTTTGCAGCCGGAATCAATAATTCCCTAAAAGAATGGCAATTTCCAAGAAAAAGAGCCGTTTGACTTACGAAAGTATAAAATAAGATTTAAGAAAATAACCAATACGAAATGAAACTGAAGAATGACATTGTAAACCTGATTGTGAGGGTAGAGCATCATTTATGCCCACAATATTGTGGTGTGGTAGACCGCCGACGCGTTATCGCCTTTCTACTTCTGACGATAAGCGAGCTGATTATCATACCTTATCATATAATGCTCTTTCTGCTGGTGAAAGAACCTTATGGTTTAAGCCTCTGTGGCTTGCATACATTCGTGTTCTGCATCCTGCAGTTCCTGATCTGGAAACGGAAGATAGCTTTCGTGAAGGGTATCTCTTCTCTTTATCTTCTGATGTTCGCCAAACTGGCTCTTGATAGCGTATTTTGCATCAATTTCGGTCTGGCGAATGATAATTTAAGTGTTATCTGCAACCTGTTTGTCGTCTTTATCCTGGCTATTACAGCGTTGAGCCAAACTTTGTATAAGACTTGCACCATCATCACGGTAGGTATGATACCGATGTTGCTGATATACCTGTTCAGCACTCCGCTTATGCCAGCTCTGTTCAGTCTGAAGACTGTTTTCCTGGGTTTCATGATGCTGGTTTATGTGGCAGTATATAACATGAGTATTGTAACCAAGGGGTTGCGCCAGCCGAAACGGATGGCTCGGGTTGAAAACAAGGCGTTGAATATGCTTGCCGATTTGAAGGATAATGAACCGGAAGCAGCAGAAAGTCTGATGAAGCGTCTGACTCCTGATGTCCGGCAGAAGATTATTACCCATGCTTCTGAACATCTGTTTAATGAAGAATTGAATAGAGTGGCATGGGATCAGGTTTGTGATGGTCTTACGTTCAGCGAAAAGGAAATATGCAAGCTGATTCTTCAGGGGCATACTTTAAAGGAAATTTGTGCAGAACTCAATAAGAGTGAATCAAATATCACCAGCCAGCGTTGCCATATCCGCAAAAAGTTGAATATGGACCGTCGCGATGATTTAAGGCGAACCTTGGAAGTAAGGTTCTATGATGCACAGAAACAAGTAAAAAAGTCAGAAGCCGAGTGAAGGCCCAAAAGCTCCAGAAGCAGCACGCCCTGAAGGGGCAAAACTTGCGAAACTTCAGTAAATAATAACTAAAAAGAAAGGAGTGAGTTTCTCAAATTTTATTTGAATTTTTGCAATGTCATTCAGAGTTTTATTTGTTTTTTAAATGCAACACTAAGATAAGTGAAACTTCTGACATGACATAATCCTGGGCAACTTTTTGTTGCTAAGGTCTTTTAAAAGTTTAATTAATAATAGTGTTGCGGAATTATGGATATGAAAAAAAATATACTTTTATCAATGATCTTGCTCGCTTTGTGCTTGATACAGGCTTCAGCGGACACTTATTACTTCAAAATCAAGCTTCTCAATGAGAAGGGTGAGCCGCAAGCATGGTCTAAGTATATTGAGGTAAGCTTTGATACTCAGAATAGTGTTTATGTTAACGGACTGAAAGATCTTATTGATGGAAAGACTGTAAAGGATGAAAGTAAGGGAGAGTATACATTGCCCAAAACAGCCGATAATAAGGTAGATCTGGATAGAATTTATGGTATTGTATTTGCCAATGGGAAAGGAAGAGGTAAAAGTGAACAATTAAACATATTGGAGGGAGATGAATATGAAAAAGCGTGGAAGCAGATACGTGAGCACATCAAATATCTCGAATTGCGCGAGTATCAACGTGATATATATACTGATAAGGGCTATTTCATGGATATGTTTAAACTTGAAAAGTTGGAATTGCCTAAAGGTGGTATGAAAGTAGGAAATGAGGATGAAGATTGTCAATATTATTTCGCTAATGCTCATAACCTGAAAACAATAACTATATGGAACGGTAATGCCGCCGTAGATATAACAGATATAACGGATCAACCATTGCTGAATATAGTTGGAAAATTTATGTTTGCCAATTGTTGGAAATTGAGTACCAGTTATATAAACCGATTGATAAAGAATGTTGAAGAGATAAAAGACAATGCTTTTTTCGCAAATGACGACGATCGTGATAAACTCTCTGGCGGAGCAGACAATGAAATGGCTATTGAGATACCCAGCTCAGTAAAGAAAATAGGAAGTCAGGCTTTTTATAATCGAGTGAAAGTTACCGGACTGAATATTCACGGAAATGTTGGTGGCTTGGAGATTGGTTCTCAAGCATTCAGACGCTGCGAACAGTTGAATGCCTTAACCTTGGATAACGCTAAGATAACCTATCTTGGAACAGGTGTATTTGGTGACTGTCGATCCATGACCAACAAGTTTGTTAATGATGTGTTAACGAATTATGCAGCCAATGGGGGAACGAAGGTTCCTGCTTATCTGTTTTTTGGCTGCAACGGACAAGATGGACATGATGGAACGGATAAGAATAAAAATGTTTGTTCTTTTACCGATTTGAATATTCCTGCACAGTTTACTGAAATAGGAGATGGTGCATTTGCTTCTACTGGTGATGCTAAAATAAAGTTGGAAACTATCACAGTGAACCGTGAGAAGGCTCCTACGTGCCTACAAGGGGAAACGGACGAATATGCAAATATTAAAAATAAAAGCGTGTTTGCAGGGCTGGATCCAAATATGACAACTGTAATCTTTGAGAATGCTGCAGAAGGATGGGATGTAAGTGAGACAACTGGTTTTTTGACCTATATGAATGATGGGTCTGAGTTTCAGCGTCTTCTCACAAAAGACCTATTTAGTAATAAAGTAGAATATATTAATGTGCCGCAGCAACATGCGATAGTAAGATTGCACAGAAAACTTAAGGAGGGTTGGAACACCATTTGTCTGCCTTTTGGAGTGAATTACAGATATTGTAGTAAGTGGGGTGAAGATTATAGAAAGAAACAGGCTCACAATGCACGCATCGTAGTGAATGGGCTTACCAATAATGATAGCGAGGCTAATAGTAATAATTTCACAATGGGTGTATACCGCGGCTATTGGAAAGATGGTAAGACTTTCATGTTTCTCCATTACACCGATTTTGATACTTATCCGCTTGATTTATGTGAGACATTCCTTGTTAAGATGAGATCAAATGATATTGCAAACGATGGTATTTATACGTTTAGAAATGTTGATTTGAACTACCGCTGGTCTGCATTTGGAGAAAGTGGAAATGATGGGGAATGGACGTCTGAAACATATTCTGCTGAGCAAATGTTACAGCAGGTAAAGGATTTTGATGGTCAAGTGAATACTGATGCGATACCATTTAAAGGTAAGGCATCCTATGATGAATATGTGCTTAAAGGTTCTCTTGTTCAGCGCACGGGCACTGTGGGGGATTCAAAAGGTATAATAACAACCGATGATTATTTCTTTCAGCAGTCCCAAAACGGCACGATGAAACTCTATCCCTATACAGCTGATAAAAAATACGGTATCCGTGGGTTCAGTGGGTGGTTTCATAAAACAAATAATAGTTACTCGAAAGATTCTGAACTTTCTTTAAGTTTGTTTGATGATAGTAGTGTCACTCCTATAGAAACAGTAAAGGAAGATGACTTGAATAGAGACACTTCTGGCAAAGTTTATAGCATCAGCGGAGTGCTTATGAAAAACAATGCCGCCGATCTGAATAATCTGTCAAAGGGCATTTATGTCGTGAATGGAAAAAAATATGTAGTCAAATAAAAAAAGCAACAATGAAAAAGGAATATATAAAACCGATAATCATTAATATAAAAATATATAATGATGATGCTTTGTGCCAAATGGTCTCAGCATCGCTTCATGATTTCGACAAAAGCGATTCTGTTGAAAATATTGCCGGCGAAGGTGGCGAAGACGGACCGATCACCGGCGATGGTGGATTCATTTGGAATGACTAACAACTTTATTTCACGTTTTTCCAAAAAGTACAAAGCATGAATACATTGAAACAAACTCTTTTTTTATTGCTCATTCTCGTATTTTCGGGAGTGAGCAAAACTATTGCCCAATCCACTGGCGTGTATGTAGGTGGACATATCCGACGTGAACGTCCTGGTACCATCGAGAAATTACGCAATTCTGGTTTCACATACATCATTCTCTTCAATATCAACGTTGAGCCCGATGGTACACTGACTACAGATGGCGAGACGGTATGCAAAGATGGAAAGTATGTGTTTGGTAACACGCAACCCAACTATGTCTCTGACATAAAAAAACTAAAACAGGCACCAACAACCATAAGTAGAATAGAAATATGTATAGGTGGTTGGGGTAACAAGTCTTTTAGTCGCATCAAGGAACTTATTAATAGACATGGTGTAGGAAGTGGTACCATCTTGTATAAGAATTTTAAAGCGCTTAAAAATGCCATTCCAGAGATTGATGCTGTAAACAACGATGATGAGCATTGCTACGATGTCGCAACGGCTGTTAAATTCCACCAGATGATGTATGAATTGGGGTATAAAACAACTATCGCGCCATATACGAACCGTAGTTTTTGGGAAAATCTTGTTTCTCAGTTGGGCGATAGATGTGATAGGGTACTTATACAGTGTTATGATGGCGGAGCAGGAAACAATCCGTCCGACTGGCATTTAGGTAACAGAGCTGTCCATGCAGGAAGAATGAATTACCAAGAAGGTGGTGTAGATGCATGCGTAGCTCAGATGGAGTCATGGAAGAAAAATAATGGAGTGAGCGGAGGTTTTATTTGGCTTTATAACGATGAAACATGGAATCTTAATCAGTGGGCAACGAGGATGCTACGTGTGTTTGGTACAAAAAAGTGCGATGACAGTATAGCAATTCTTTATGCAGATTCCGACTATCGTGGTTATTCAAAATCATTGGGCGAGGGTAGCTACACTCAGGCAGAACTCGCCATGTATGGCATTAGTGCTAAGGATATATCATCGTTGAAGGTCACAAAAGGCTTCAAGATTACACTCTATGAGAATGCTGATTTCACTGGTAATTCAAAGAGTTGGACAACAGACGCTTCTTTTGTTGGTGGGGATTGGAACGATAAGGCTTGTTCGGTGCGAATCGAACCAAATGGTAAGAGCGGTCTATCGGGTAACTTCAAAATCATGAACCGCA
>ENA-OPEX01000035-OPEX01000035.1-human-gut-metagenome-genome-assembly--contig:-NODE-35-length-34310-cov-2.457977_pt1 | contig 34310 bp, 24 predicted proteins | sample MGYA00241303_ERZ501540 | MGnify/ENA primary metagenome ERZ501540 (study PRJEB25962, sample SAMEA2042431) | human gut metagenome | biome: human gut; feature: human-associated habitat; material: faeces...
AAACAGCCGTTCTCGGACGGGCTGGGGGGGGCAAATCTAACCAAATGTACAACCATAATATTTCTCTTTTTATCAATAGTTCAACTGTTTATGCCAGATATAATTGATTGGGAGTTTCTGAAAAATCCAATCATCATTTTGGGGTTGATAAGTGTTTGGGGATTATATGATATGGTGATAGGTAAAGATTTTAAGCTAAGTGAGCATCGTTGGTTAGCCACGGCTTGCCAGTTTACTTTCTTCATCTATCTATTCCATGAGCCAACCCTCAATATTGTAAGAAAGTTGATCATTGTACTCTTAGGAAAAACTGAGTATGGATATTTAATTTCATATCTCATATCTCCTTGGATTTTTACTATCTGTTTTGTGTTTATTGGATTACAGTTTAGAAAATACCTTCCTAAAGTGTATCATATATGCACAGGTGGAAGATAAATAAGAATTAAAATGAAAATCATTCATTATATACCAAGTATTGACCGTATAGCAGGTGGTACTTCTACCTATATGCAGGTTCTTGGCAAGGAATTAGGTAAATTGGCAGAAGTTCACATTATCACTCATGCTGCTGAAAATCCATTGCCTATAGCTAATTGTAAGATACATTATGTGTCTGGCTATAATCCGTTGAAAGATAGTTTCAAAAATGAGCTAAACAAGCTTTTTGATGTATTGAAGCCTGACTTGGTACATGTAAACTGCTGCTGGATGCCAGCTTGTTCTCTTGTCCAAAAAATGGCACAGAAACGCAATATCAAAGTGGTTCTCACTCCTCATGGAATGTTGGAACCTTGGATTATCAAGCGTCATTATTGGACTCGTAAAGTACCTGCCTTGTTGCTGTACCAGAAGTCGGCCATCAAAATGGCAGATTGCCTACAGGCTACTGCAGAAAGTGAAAAGCAGAATCTCTTGAAGCTCGGTTATAATTCCAACATCAAGATCGTTAAACTCGGTATTGATGCTGAGAGTATCGCCATGAAAACTTCTTGGAAGAAGAGCAAGCAGTTACTGTTCTTGTCAAGAGTACATGTGAAGAAGGGCATAAATTATCTGATTGAAGCTACCGACATACTTCGTGATGAATTGCAGGGATATAAGATTCTTGTTGCAGGAGAAGGGGATGCTGATTATGTAGCCTCTCTTAAGCAGCAGATTATGGATAAAGGGCTTCAAGATATCATTCAACTTATAGGTGGCGTTTATGGTGACAAGAAATGGGAGTTGTTTCAGACATCTGATTTCTTTGTCTTACCAACCCATTCTGAGAATTTTGGTTTAGCCATCGCTGAATCTCTTGCATCAGGTACGCCTGTCATAACCACCGTGGGTACTCCATGGAATGATCTGAATTCATCAAACTCAGGTGCTTGGATAGAGATTGGTACTCAGCCACTAGTAGAAACATTGAGAAGATTCCTCTCATTATCTGATGAGGAATTGGAAATCATGGGAAAGAATGGCCGCAAACTCATCGAAACCAAATACTCAGCTAAGGTTATGGCAGAAGAAATGATGAAAGTGTATCAATCAATATAAAATAAGTATGAAAAATAAACATAAATTTTTGATTTGTGGGGGGACAAGTTTAGCCCTTTTAATAGTAGTTGAAATCACCCTTCGTTTGGTATGGGGATTTGGTAAAATGCCGTTATATGCGGCTAGTGATAAATATGAGTACATGGCTTTGCCAAATCAAAGTGGTGTTCGATTTGGTAATCGATATTACTTCAATGTCTTTGGTATGCGAAGTGATGAGGTAAATCCTCATAAGAAACATATCTTGGGCTTGGGCGACTCTGTGATTTATGGTGGTGTTCAAACAGACCAAGATAGTCTTGCTACTTCACTCTTCTCAGCTGAGACAGGTATGCAGATGTTGAATATCTCTGCAGGTAGCTGGGGTCCAGATAACTGTGCAGCCTATCTCAAGGAGAAGGGAATGTTTAACGCAAATGGTATCTTCTTATTGGTAAGCAGCCATGATGCTCATGATAATATGGATTTTATGCCTGTAGTAGGTGTTCATCCTTCCTATCCTGACAAGCAGTATTTTTGTGCTATAGCTGAGGTCCTTTGTAGATATATTTACCCTCGATACATTAAGCCTTTATTTGATAAAGGTAATAATGAACTTGATCCAGACCAAAAGGTATTGGCTGGAGTAGATATTCATAAGAAGGGTAAGGTTTTTAATCCTGGATTTCAACAGTTGAAGGCTATGGCTGACAGTGCCAAGATTCCATTCGTAGTATATCTTCATGCAGACCAGGAAGAGAATGCCGGTAAGAAATATAATGAGCAAGGTGATGAAATCATTGCTTGGTGCAAGAAGAATCAGGTAAAGCTGGTAGAAGATCTTCATCTTTTAACCAAAGATGATTATCGTGATGGTATCCACATCAATGCTAAGGGGCAAAGAATTGTGGCAAATGTTATGGAAAAGGAGTTCGCTCCATTATATAAATAAAGAATATTTGCAAACACATCGGAGCCATTTATTCTGCTAAGGTTATGGCAGAAGAAATGATGAAAGTGTATAAATCAATAGTTTAATCTTTCTTTTTTAGCTATGAACAAACTTAATACAATACTGGGTAGTTATATGCCATCTTTCTTTCTGATGGGAGTTTCATTTCCTTTTTCATCAGAGGATTTGAAAGCGCCTTTTGACGAGAAGTGGATTTCAATTTTCACGCATGAGTATATTCATTTCCTACAGGATATATCTACTTATGTGGGATTAAATAACGCTTATGTTTATAGTGAGCATATTCATGGATTGGTAAATTGTATATATCAGCATCCTAAAGGGAATCTGTCTGTTCCTGTATCTATGCCTCGTAATTATGCAAATATAGAACTAAATCAATTTGTCAATACCGAAGGTTGCGGTACATTGGGGGAGGTGAATGAGTTTTTCTTAGTTAAGATTGAGAAGAAGCAGAAGAAAGTTCCTTTCCAAAATGATTTGGTAAAGGAACTAACCAATGTCATTTTAAAATCAGCAAAAGGAGATAAGGTGATTTTTGGTTCCAGAGCTATTATGGAGAGTATGGCTTATATGATGGAGAGAATGATAACACATGGAAGTGTGTCTGCACCTGATTATCCATATAATGCAGCAGAAATGGTAGTGGATTATATTTATCCAGAATTTGGAAAGGATAAATTAAACATTATAGCCTTATGTGACGCATGTATGCAGTTCTCTGAACCTGGCAAAATTTTTGTTCAGACTTTGGAAGTATTTAAATCACTGAAGTTTATACCGGATAATGCAAATCAAGTGATAGACCATTTCTATTCTGCCCCTTGTATTCAAATAGGTAAATCTGTTAGTATGGTTCAAGGATTAATATCTATGGGTATGATGGTTGGAGATAGGTTGAAACTTTATTTAAAAGGGAAAGATTTTAAGCCTTTTCATAATGTGATTCACAAGTTACTTGGCTTTGGTATGAATGAACGAATCAAGAATCGCTATTTTATGCTTGATATTGTTCGCAAAGGTTATGTGTTGGATAATCCTCTTATGAAAAGGTATATTGCATCTGTTGGTACACCAATTATCAAAGACTGTAATGAGGATTATTGGTCTGTTCCTCCAAAGGACAACTCTGATGCTGATTATTGGATAGAATACTTTCCTGCTATAGAACAAGTATATAATTGTCTGGCAAAGGGGCAAACTATTTGTGATATGATTTCTTGGTGTGAAAAATCTCCCAAAGTGGAAGTTGATGATCGATGCAAAAAGGAACCTTGGAGCCGAGTAAAGGACACCTATCTGTGTCCTTATGCTATGTTATGGAAGAACTGGAATCTGGAGGGATATATTCCTACGATATAATTATTTAGAGCTATGTATTTATCGAAATTACGTATTTGGAATTTCCGCCGTTTTTCTATGGTTGGAGAATCTTTTGAATCGGCACTACCTGGTGTAGAAGTATGCTTCAAAGATGGGCTTAACGTATTGGTAGGGGAAAATGATACTGGTAAAACAGCTATCGTAGATGCCATCAGATATGTTCTTCGTACACAAAGTGCAGAGTATTTTACCTTGGATGAAAAAGATTTTTATAAGTCCGGAGAGGCTGGCTCCAAGCGAACGACAGAACTGAAGATAGAGTGTGAATTTGAAGATCTATCAGAAGCGGAAGCTGGTACTTTTTTGGAGTGGTGTGATTATCGCAGAGATACACACAAACAATATCTTCAGGTTCGTTTGTATGCAAAGAGAGTTGATGGACGTATTATTCAACGGTTTGGAGTGGGTGAAAATGCCTCTTATCAAATGGATTGGGAGGCAAGAGAAAAACTTCAGGTAGTTTATCTGAAACCATTACGTGACGCATTGACTGACATGACTCATGGGTACAAATCTAGGTTGGCTCAGATATTGAGTGCTTTGCCTGCTTTTAGAGTCAATAAGAAAGATGGTGATAGACATAAGCTAGAAGAGGATTACGAAAGATTAAAAGCTGAAGTAGATAGTTACTTCTCTAAATCTACTGAGGATGGTGCAAGCGTATTAAAGGATTTGAATGAAATACTGACTGGTCATTTCTTGCGAAAAGGGGAAAAACGTCAAGCAAATATACAATTGACAGGAAGTGAACTGCCCGAAATACTACGCCAGCTAGACTTGGTATTGGAAACAAACAAGTCTGGTCTCGGTTCTTTGAATTTATTATGTATTGCTGCAGAATTGTTGCTATATAAAGAGCATCAACATCATGGCTTGAAACTTACTCTTATTGAGGAGTTGGAAGCTCATCTGCATCCTCAGTACCAGTTGAGTCTCATTAACTATATTAAAGAGCAAACGGGTATGGGGCAGTTTATATTGACTACACATAGTACTGTTTTAGGCTCAACGATTCCTCTGGATAAGCTTATTGTTGTAAAGGACAATAATGTATTCCCGATGGGAAGTGAGCATACGAAGCTTTCTTTTTCTTCTTATCAATTTCTTGAGAGATTTATGGAGGCAACCCGGGCAAATTTATTCTTAGCAAAGGGTGTAATCATAGTTGAAGGTGATGCAGAGAATCTTTTAATACCAACTATCGCTGAAATCATAGGGAAACCCTTGCATAGATATGGAGTCTCTATCGTAAATGTGGGAAGTACTGCTTTCAAACGTTATGCTGATATATTCAAGCGAAAGGACGGTTCTGATTTTGGTGTACCTGTTTCTATTATATCAGATTTGGATGTAAGGGCTTTGGAGTACTATAAAGCAAAAGGTAAAGAATATCCAGATAGAATAGCCGACGCAAGTGATTTGGAAAAAGCCAGAGCCACTAAAAAGAAAGGGATTGAAGATGCAAATAATGAAGGGGAAATCCATATTTATTTGCCTAATCAGTGGACGTTGGAGTATGAAATAGCTTGTAGTAAACTTCAAAAGTATTTGTTCTGTGCTGTGTATGTTGCAAAGCGAGAAGACAATAAAAAGTTTTTGTATGAGGAGGCTTTGTTAAAGGCCAATGAAGAATGGGCTAAAAAATATAGTAATAATTCTAGTGGAGAAACAGATGAGGAAGTCAGGCAAAGAGCTTACGATATATTTTCTGAATTAGATGATGGAAATGTATCAAAAGCAGCTACGGCACAATATCTTGCTGATATGCTAAGTAAACAGCATCAGAAAGAGATAGGGGATAATTCTGAAGATACAATAAAATATAGATTGGAGCATGATCCGTATCTACAGTATATTATAGATGCAATAAAGCATGTGACAAAATAATAGAGGCTATGAGTGAATTTGCAAATGAAGATAGCTTGCGAGAAGTATTTAAACTTCTAACAGGGAAGGATGGTAACTTTGATGAGGAAAAGCAGAAAATTATAAATTGTACTGATTCCGCACATATCAAAGCTTGTCCAGGCAGTGGTAAAACGACTACATTGTTAGCTAAGCTAGTTTTGTTGGCAGAACAGATGCCTCTAACAAACGGAAAGGGTATCTGTGTGTTGACATATACCAATGTGGCTATAGATGAAATCAAGTCAAAACTAGGACATAAAGCTGATATACTTTTCTCATATCCTAATTTTTTTGGAACAATTCAAACTTTTGTGGATGAGTTTTTTGCAAGTGCTGCATTGCAATATTATTATAGATCCCGAATCTCTCTAGTTGATGATGAAAAGGCAAATGATGAATTATTGAAAACTTATAGGGCGAAAAGATATTGTCAATTAGATAGATTTCTCTATGGGCATAATTATTCCTCTCAATCTATTTTGACGCAAGAAGAAATAGATAGCTGTGGAGGTATTGATTATCTGTTGAGTATCAAGGCCATTAAAAAAGATGGTAGAAAGAATAGATATCATTTTCTTTGGAAAAGAAGCGAAGTTTTTAAACATAAAAGTTCTCTTCCGAACGAAGTTATACCAAAGCTTTTAAATATAGCTAGTCGAATCTCTCGTTCTCTTGGCAACAAGAATGCAGAAGATTATGTCAAGTTTATTGCATCTTCCAAAGTTGATTTCCTTAATGGACATTTAATAACGGAGATTCTTAATTTAATACCTTTAAATCCCCTACGGCGCAGGAATTTATTGAGGTGAAGAAACAACAATTGCTAAAAGGTAATCTGAAGTTTTTTGATTCGTTTAATCTTGCATTGCGATTAATGTCTGAATTTCCAAAAATAAAGAATGAGCTATCGGAACGTTTTGAATATCTGTTTGTGGATGAAATGCAAGATACCGGTAAAACGGAAATGTCGTTTCTGGAAAGTGCCTTGGATGGTTCTAAAATAAAAATTCAATATTTTGGAGATTTGGATCAATCTATTTTTCAAGATGGAACGGATGATGAATGCCTATGGAAACCGAAGAATGCTTTATTGATACAAACGAGTAAACGATTTGGTGAAGAGATAGCTAAAATAATTAATCCTTTTAGATTGAATTCAGCAAAATCGATTAAGGGTAATGAAAATGTAGCTTCATTAAAGCCTGTAATGCTGGTGTATGATAATCCGTTAAGTGTGTTGCCAGCATTCGTTGACTTATTAGAAAAAAATAAGATTGTGGTAGATGGCGAAACTTATTCTATAAAAGATTATTCGTTAAAGCTAAGGCGAGAAGATCCTTTGCATAGGATTAATGTTAAAGCTATAGGGTGGTCTGGTACGGATATAAAAGAAGGAAAGATAAAGATTCAGTCTTATTTCCCTGAATACTATCGAAAGCAAAATAGTTTGGAGGCACAAGCATGTTTGCTAGAAGATATATTGGCTAAGAAAGTGAATTGTTATCAAGATGCCATTAAAATAATGTTTGAGGCTTTCCTGGAATTTATGCGCTTTGCACATATTAAGGGAAAGGATAACCGATATTTTACCAAAAGCTCTTTACTGCAAGAGTTGGAGCTTTATGAAGGTGTAGTTGATGACTTTAAGAAGTTGCTTTCTATTTGTGCTTCCTATTTGATGGAGAAGAATTTATCTGGCTGTATAGGCATAATTAAAAAATATCTAGAAGGAGATTTCTTGAAAGTCTTTTCATACGACCGTAAGTTTGTTGCTGAGTTCTGTAAAAGCAAAGTTATTCCAGAATCTCTAGAGCAGAATGAATATTCTAATATTTATAGTAGCTCAGATCTTGATATAGAAGTGGGTACGGTTCATTCTGTCAAGGGAGAGACTCATGTTGCTACATTGTATATGGAAACTTTTTTCAGGACAGGTCATGAGGGGAAACTATTATGGAATCAATTCAAAGGGTTGCCTTATGAAAAAAGGAGTAAAGATTCTGTTGTTAGAAAAGCCTTAAAAATAGCCTATGTTGCAATGAGTCGCCCTCGCTACTTTTTGTGTGTTGCTATTTCGAAAGAGCACTATCAAGAAAGTAATGAAATTAGGGAGAGATGGAATGTAATTAATGTATGAGCATGATTCTGATGTCAATAATTGATAGTAGAACTTCTTGTATCTTCCTGTAATATTGATAAAAAAAGAAATTAAATGGTTAAAAACGAACGACATACTCCTGGACATGTTTCTAAGAGTATCAAAATAAAGCGTGTGTTGTGGAACATCACTGCAACATTGTTATTCCGTCCTTTTATCACTCCAGCGTTTCGCAAGTGGCGCATAGCCTTGTTGCGATTGTTCGGAGCTAAGATAGAATGGGATGCAAAAGTTTATGCTTCAGTAAAGACCTGGGCTCCATGGATGCTGTAAATGGGGCATCGTGCCTGTTTGGGGCCTGAAGTGATTTGCTATAACCAGGACAGGGTGGTATTGAAAGATGATGCTGTTGTTTCACAATATACTTATCTTTGTACAGCAGGTCATGATGTGAACATGATGAATACTGCTGACAAGTCGCTTATAACAGCTCCTATAATATTGAAAAGCAAATCATGGATTGGAGCTCGCTCCTTTATTGGTATGGGGGTAGAAATCGGTGAAGGGGCTGTGGTAGGTGCTACGGCTTCTGTATATAAAAGTGTTGAACCTTGGAGTGTCTTAGGTGGCAATCCGTGTAAAATTATTAAGATGAGAAAGTTAATTAGCGTTAATTCGGCGGGGGCAATTTTTAGAGATTTATCTCACGAAAGTCACGCTGCTGTTGTATTGTTCAATAAAGAATGGAGGGCTGTAGCGTGAAAAAAGTTTTGATATGTGGCCATCGCTCTTTTGTGGCGACAGGCTTGATGAAAGAATTGGAAAACAACGGAATCAGTTATGATTGCTTTTCTAGAGGCGAGGTAAAACGTGATGGTGTTGTTGTGACTGGTAACGTGATGAATATGGCTGACAATGATTTGTTAGACGAATATGATACAGTTGTTAACTATATCATATTAAAAGAACAGTCGGTTGAAGACAATATTGCTTATATCCAGTCTTTATTAGATTTCTGTAAAAAGAAAAAAGTGAAGCATTTTTTGCAGATTTCTTCTATCAGTGTTTATCCAAATGAGGCAGATGTTGTCACTGAAACAACTAGTATAGAAAGGGATTATCATAACAAAGGTGGATATGCTAGCATCAAGGTAGCTGTAGATCATTATCTGATGGAGCATCCTGTAGAAGGGATGTCTGTATCATTCATACGTCCTGGTTATATATACACCAAGAATCGTGAAATTTCTAAGGCAGGTATCTTGGTTTCTAAACTTGGTATGAATGTGCTTTTAGGAGATAAAAAGACAACTCTTCCTTTGATTTGCAGAGAAACATTACATAAAGCAATAACAAAGATAATTGTTGCTGAAAAGAAAGATCCTGTATATCTTCTATTGAACAAAGATAAAGCTACTGGTACAAAATATAACTTTGTATGCCAGCAATGGAATATCAAGCCAGTTTGCTTGCCATATACTCCTATTATGGCTTGTGCCAAACTTTTGAAAGGCATTGGTATCTTTAAGCAGCATCATTACCTAAAAGTTGTCGGCTTGTTTAAGAGAACATGGTTTAATTCAGAGCATACAGAGAAAGTGCTTGGAATAAATCTGGGTAAGAAACGAATTGCTGTTATTGGAGCGGGTACGTATGGAAGTTATGTGTCTAACCTTCTTTCGTTAGTTTATCCTCACGAGCAAATTGATTTATATGATGTAGGAAATGAACATCTGAAAGATGAGAGCGAGATAGGATATTTGTCTCATATTACTAATGCACCATATGAAGGTTTGCAAAAGGCTCGTTTCTTCGGTTATGGTGGTGCCTCTGTAAAATGGGGTGGTCAATTACTGACATTTACAGAGAACGATTTTGCAAATCCAGATAAGTTCCTTAGGGATATTGTGGAGATTGATAAGAAATATAAGGATGCAGTATTGGAGCGTTTTGGTTTAGAGAATAAAATTCCAGAACAGCGTATCAACGATAAGATATTTACCAAGACAGGTGTTTGGTTGAGTTATTTTCATCGTAATCTTTTCAAGCACTTTGGTATCATCAAAAATCCGAAGGTTCATATTGTATCAAATTCACGTGTTACTAAATTTTTGTCTGCAGGAAATCATATAACAGGATTTGAGTATATAAACAACGGACAAAAGAAAACTGCTGAATATAATCAGTACTTCTTAACCTCAGGCGCTTTTGAGAGTTCAAGAATCTTGGTTAATTCTGAACTCAGCGAGGAAAAGAATATGATGCCTTTCTCTGACCATTTATCTCAAAGAGCCTTTAAGGTAAAAAGTGGTATAAAGATGGGAGACATAGATTTCCGTTTCCATGTAAAAGGTGCCTCATTGATTACAAAGAGATTTGTGGGAGAGGTAGATGGCTATTCTTTCTATTCTCAGCCTATTTGCAATGAAGATTTTCCGTTCTTCAGGGATTTGAAGAAACTTTTGTTCGGTCATAAATTTAGAGCAGGACTAATCTTGAATATCATCAAGAATATTCCTCAATGCATTGCTTTTGCCTGGTATATGATGATTTTGAAGAAAAAGTATGTCTACAATAATGAATTCTATCTTCAGATTGATATTGAGGCTCCACGTGAGTCTGGCAAGATGACTCTGGATGAGGAAAAAGATAAGTTTGGAGAAAAGAGTGTAGATGTAGATTTGTCTATTTTGCCTAAGACAGGTGAGTTATTTACGAAGGCTCGTGCCATCATTAAAGACTATCTTGATAAGAATGGGGTGGTATATGAAGAATTACCATTCAGTACTTCGGCAGAGAAGTATGAGGATGTTTATCACCCATTTGGCATGTTCTGCGATTTCAAAAGTGCGGATGATTATTTTACTCATTTTGACAACATGCTTGTTGTCAATACTGGCGTGTTACCAAGAGCTGGTGGAATCAACTCTACTGGAGCTGTAATGCCATTGATTGATGAATATATTAACAATAAGATGAGTTAATATGGTAAAGGCTACAGAAATAGGCAAGGTTTCCTTAGGTAATAAAATGGCAAGAGCGATATGGAATATCGTCTCTGCCATCTTATTCAGACCATTTGGAACGAAACTGTTTAATCCTTGGAGATTATTTTTGCTTAGATTGTTTGGTGCTGATGTTAAACATGATTCTGGTGTTTATGCCTCTACTAAGATTTGGGCTCCATGGAACTTAAAACTAGGGCATAATGCCTGTTTGGGGCCAGATGTTATTTGTTATAATCAGGCTAAAGTAACATTAGAAGATAACGTAACCGTTTCTCAATATTCTTATTTGTGTACAGCTGGACATAAAACGGATACGATTAATGAAAATGACAGCGGATTAATTGTTGCTCCTATCACTTTACATCAAGGTTCATGGGTTGGCACCCGTGCTTTTATTAGCATGGGAGTCATCATTGGCGAATATGCAATAGTCGGAGCTACTGCTTCTGTATATAAAGATGTTGATGCATATACGATAGTTGGTGGTAATCCTGCCAAGATAATAAAGAAAAGAACATTGAAATAACTTCTTATAATGGATAAGGTAGAGGAAAAACTGCTTGGTATATTGCGAGAGGAAGTTCTGAAGCAAGAAGGGGAGGATGCCCAGATACTTACGTTAAAGGAATCTAGAGAACTTATTCGCCTAGCCAAAGAACATACTGTGCTTGGAATTGTAGCTAATGCCGTATGCAATGACCGGTTGTATCTTACAGTTTCCCATGAGCAAGAAAGTTTAAGGAAGCAAACTGTGCTTGGACTGATGCAATATCACATGCTTCATCAAAAGCAATATCAGCAGTTTGATCGTACAATATCTACTTTTGCAGATTTAATGAATAAGCATCAGATTCCGTATGTGATTTTCAAGGGAATGGCTGTTGCGCAGTTTTACCCTTCACCTTATTCTCGCACGATGGGAGATGTTGATTTCTATGTTCCTGCTTTAGATTTTGATAATGCTGTAGATATTATTGAAAGCGAATTGAAGGTTACTATCGAAAGAGATGAAATTGATAAGCATTTTTGTTTCGACTACCATGGTATCAGATTTGAGATGCATTATCAAATTGAGACTTTTGGAAATGCCAAACATCAGAAGTATTTCAATCGTTTGATAGATACATTACTATCTTCTACTTCTTGTTTTAAAGCAAATAGTAAAGATGTAGCAATGTTACCTCCTCTTGGTGACTTGATTGTTGTCTTTAAGCATTGGTTTAATCATTTGTTGATTGAAGGTGTTGGTTTGCGTCAGACTTTAGACTTGTTAGTGTTATTGAATGCTTATCAAGATAAAATAGATTTCTTCTTGTTGCAGAAACATCTGAAAGCTATAGGCTATTGGAAGGCTTTTAAAGCAATGGTAGCAATGATGGAAAAATGCTTTGGATTAGTGTGTTCCAATAGTTATTGTCAACTGGAAAGTACAGACTATACTTATGGTGACATGTTGTTGCGGGAAGTTCTATCGAGTGGTAACTTTGGAAGAAAGGCTTATAAAAATCTTTCTCAGGGAAGAAAGAAAAGTATGGAGACCGCCACAAAGTCTTTGCGCCATTGCATGAAGTTCTTCTGGTTAGCTCCAATTGATATATTGTTTTTGATTCCGAAGAGGATCAGGATTACAATGAAAAAGTAATAATCCGCTTAGACAGTATTATTTTGAGCAAGTTTTGTTCGAAAACGTACGAATAATTAAAATGTAATTAAATTAGGAATCATGATATTTTGTTCTTTAGGAACCATGGATATGCCGTTTGAACGAATGGCGTATGCTATAGATATGTTTGCAGCTACGACAGATGAAGAAGTTGTGGTTCAAACTGGTTGGACGGATTATCCTTATAAGCATGTAAGCAAAAGTTTCAAGATGTGTACCAAGGAAGAAATGGAACACTATCAAAATGAGGCTTCATTGCTTATTATGCAGGGGGGATGGGGTTCTATCTGCGAGAGTATGGAAAAAGGTAAGCGTATGGTGATTATTCCACGTTATGATGGAACGGAACACATACATGACCAATTTCAATTGATAAAGAAGCTGGATGATATTGGTGTGGTTGTCGGTGTTTTTCCATCTGTGTTTGATCCACATAAATACCAGGAGCAATATGATGAAACAGCTCAATTGCTGCTTTCGGCTGTGGCTAAAGCCAAGACATTTGACTTTAAGCAAATAAAGAAAGGTAATGCCGAAGGTCTGTTGCGCAACAAAATAAAAGAACTTGCATGTGGTAAGCGAATTTGTCTTGCATCGTCTGCTGGTGGTCATCTGCGAGAGTTGCAGCTTGCCATTGGTACAATACCATCGGATTGCCATTGCTATTGGCTAACACTACCAACAACATCCACGAAGGCGTTTATGAAAGACAAAGAACATGTCTTTTTGACAAACTTCCAGCCAAAAAGAAAATGGACTTTGTTTGCCAATGCTATTCCTGCATTGATGTGGGTTTTAATAAAACGTCCAACGTGTATTATAACAACAGGTGCAGGTGTATGTATTCCGACTATTGCTTTTGCCAAGAAGTTACTGGGTACTAAAATCCTGTTTGTGAATTCTGCAGCTGACGTGACACATGCAAGCAAAACACCTCTCTGGATTGAAAATAAGGCTGACTTATTTTTAGTGCAGTGGGAGGAAATGAAAAAAATATTTCCAAATGCTATTTGTTGTGGGGTTTTATGATTGATTAGTATATTACAGCAAAATGAAAGTTTCGATTATAACTAGTTGTTACAACCGTGAGAAGACAATTCGCGGTGCAGTGGAGAGTGTGTTGGCGCAGGATTATCCTGATATTGAGTATATCATCGTGGATGGCGCTTCTAAGGACCAGTCTGCTCAGATTATCCGTGAGGCTATCGCCGGTCATGAAGATAAGGTGAAGTTTATCTCTGAGCCTGACCATGGTATGTATGAGGCTATCAACAAGGGTATTCGCATGGCGACGGGTGATGTGATTGCTCTTTGTCATTCGGATGACTTTATGTTTTCCAAGGATACGGTATCGCACGTTGTGAAGAAGATGGAGGAGACAGATTGTGATTTCCTCTATGCCGATGGTATCTTTGTGAGTGAGCAGAATACCTATAAGGTGGTGAGAAAATGGATTGGAGGCAAGTATGCTCGCTGGAAGGTAAGATGTGGTTGGCTGCCATTGCATCCTACTTGCTATATCAAGCGTGAGGTGATGATGAAATGTGGTCTCTATGATGAGAGTTACAAGATTGCTGCTGATACCAACCTCCTGGTGAACTATCTGTATAACTGTCATTTGAAGGTGGCGTATCTCCCAGAGTTCGTAACGAGAATGCGCATGGGTGGTATGAGTACTGATTCTGCCAAGCGTAAGAAAATGTGGGATGAGGATATTAGGGTATATACTGGTTACGATTTCAAACCTGTGACATTGACAAAGCTGATGAAAATGGCTTGGAAAGTGCCACAGTTTATCAAGGCAAAGTTCATGTAAAATTTTGTCTTGAATGTGGGTTAGAGGCGATGGTCGCCTGGTCCTGGACCGAGCTTGCGGTCAATGGCATCAAGGATTCGCCAAAGAAGGAGTCGGAGATATTGATAAAGATGTTTCATATATATCTTATAGTTCATTGCTTTTTGATAAAACGTAAATGGATGGAATATATTGTATTCCTAAAATCAACCCATCCTTCTTTTTCCCCCATAAAAGAAGACTCCACCTCCACCCCATTTTCCTCCTCACAAGGTGGGAATACAACCGGCCTCCGGTGCTCAGGACTGCTAAGCTCTAAAGATGAAGGGCCCAAGCGGTCTATGTCAGATTGTGCGAGATGGGATCTCCGAGGGGGACGATAATTTAAAATCTACAAATTACGATTTACAGTTAATAGTAAACTGTAAACCGTAAACTATTTATAAAGTTTATGGCAAAAAAAGTTTTTGTAAGCGGTTGCTATGACCTGCTGCATTCCGGTCATGTGGAGTTTTTCCAGCAGGCATCACAATATGGTGACCTGTATGTGGGTATCGGATCGGATGCTACTTATCTGGAGTATAAGCATCGCAAGCCTATGTTTCCACAGGAGGAAAGGCTATTTATGGTCAAGAATATCAAGGCGGTGAAGGAGGCGTATATCAATGAGGGAAGCGGAGTAATCGATTTCCTGCCAACTCTTGATAAGGTGAAACCGGATGTGTTTGTGGTGAACGCTGAAGGTGGGTCTGATGAGAAACGTAGGATCTGTAAGGAAAGGGGCATCGAATATGTCGAACTCCAGCGCACTCCTCATGCTGGTTTGAAGGCGCGGTCTTCTTCTGGCTTGAAGAAGGCGTTATTGAACGTATCTGATAATTCGGCACAGGAGGCGGGGATTCCTACCCGTCTGGATCTGGCTGGTACTTGGATTGACCAGCCTTATGTAAGCATGTATCATCCGGGATGGGCGATTACCATCTCGCTGGAACCGACCTTTGAGGTGCGCGACCGCTGCGGTCTGTCTACCTCTACCCGTAAGATGATTCAGAAGATATGGCCGGTGAAGTTGCCGAAGATGGATCCGGAGATGCTCGCCCGACTGGTATTCTGCTTCGAGAACAATCCGGAGCATCATGATGGTATCATCTCGGGTGCCCAGGATTCTATCGGTATCTGTGTTCCCGGTCTGGTGCGTCATTATTATGACAACAACTTCTGGCCGGAGAAGATAGAGAGTACGCAGGATGAGATGACCCTCCGTTTCCTGGAAGACCACCTGGTGATGATTCCGATGGAACCGAGAAGACCAGGATGCAGTGTGGTAGAAGGTAAGGAGCAGTCTCTTCTTCATGTGGGGCTTTGCCCATGGCATCCTGGAGGTGCTGAATCCGCATTTCCAGGAGTCGTTTCATATCAGCAAGGCGATGTCGGCCTTGACGCAGGCTGCCGTTTATGGTGCCTACTTTCTGATGGCGCTGCCTGCCGGATGGATTATCCGGAAGTGGGGTTACAGGAGGAGAGTGATAACAGGACTGGTTCTCTTCGGTATCGGTGCTCTGATGTTCATACCGGGAAGCAGAATCAACCTGTCGCAGTCGCTCAATGGTATCGGATGGATTGTAGGACCGCTGGTTGGCGGTCAGCTTCTGTTCTCGGGTGTCAACATTGCCATTCCTCATGGCCTGGTGGGTATCTTCGTGCTTTCTGTGGCGCTGGTTCTGCTGGTCTGTGCCATCCTCACCTTTGTTGCTACATTGATTGTAGTGGTATGCAGCGGAACCTTAACTCTCATTGCGTTCTTCGCCCTGTATCAGAGCATCATGTTTCCGACTAACTTCTCGCTGGCATTGAGGGATGCGGGTACAAAGACCAAACTTGCCTCTTCATTGCTTATCATGACAATAGTGGGTGGAGCGGTTGCTCCGGTAATCATGGGGTATATTGCGGATACAACGGGCTGTATGGCGATTGCCTTTCTTATACCGCTAGTTTGTTATGGGGTGATTGGAGGGTATGCTGCAACTAGTGGAATCATTTCGACTGGTACCTGAAGAATGTAAAAGAGTAATGAATTTTGAAAAAAGCTCCCCTACCCTATAATGAGTTTGTTGTAGGGGGATGGGGATAGTTGCACGTTTTTTACAAAATAATTATGTTCTAAGTATAATTTAAAGACAAGCTTATGAGCAAGCATTTATATTTCAACATTGGTCAAGAAAGCAGACCTGTAATAGAGAAACTCACCGAACAGAATGTTAAGAAATCTTTGTTTTTCGAGCAGTACAAAAATGCGTTTGATAGTCTTTCTTCTTATTTGAAAGTTTTAAAAACCAAGGATGAAGAAGAAAACGAACCACTTAACAACATCTTTGCCTTTATTGGTGAAAGAGGTGCTGGAAAAACATCCTGTATGCTGTCTGTTGCCAATGAATTGACAAATAAATCAGAAAATAGTATCTTGGACAACTATCAAGAAGTGAAAAAACTTACTTTTCATAAACTTTCAATGATAGATCCTTCTTTCTTTGACGAGAAACATGGTATTATTGCTGAGATATTGGCATCTTTGTACAATGAATATCGAATAACAGAAAAGTCAAATAATAGTTTTGAAAAAACTGAAATTTTAGGAAAGTTTGCCGATTTGCAGAAAGACTTCAACTGCCTTCTTGCATCAGATGCAGAAAAACCATACGATGATTTGGAGCAGTTGGTCAGTTTGTCAGCTGCCGTAAATCTAAGAGCAAATTTCGGAGAGTTGGTTACGATGTTCATGAAATATATAGGTAAACCTGATGGAAAACTGATTATAATGATTGATGATATCGACCTTCATACGAATCAAGCAACAATTATGGTAGAGCAAATCAGAAAATATCTAGTACAGCCCAATGTGGTTATTCTTCTTGCTATAAAGCTTGATCAGTTGGCAATGCTCAAACGGCAGCAATATACCATTGAGTACAAAGTATTGTTGGAGAAAGGAAAGGTTTCTGAAGAAGTAATAGACGAAATGGTGGAAAGATACCTGACAAAACTTATACCATTCGACCAAAGAATCTTTATGCCAAAGGCACAGGAATTTCTCGGTTGGGAATTGACCATTAAAAGCATTCAGGGGGAAACAGAAGATTTCAGTAGTGTAAGAATGGCTATTCCAGAGCTAATTTTCAGAAAGACGCGATATTTGTTCTACAATACAGCATTAAAGACTAGTTATATTGTTCCTCGTAATCTACGAGAGTTACGCTCTTTGTTAAAGCTATTGGTCGGTATGCCTAAAAGTAATACTGCGAACAACAAAGAACAATTCAAGAAATACTTCTTTGAGAATTGGGTACTCAACAACTTGAATACAGAACAGACTAATTGTATTTATGATTTGCTGAAGGTGACAGATGCTTTCTTGTTTAATGCCGCAGCTCTGCGAATCATCAAAAAGCAGTTTTTTTTGGAACGTGATATGGTATTGGATAACAGTGAAATATCCAACATTCTAAATGAAAATAATGTGGTTTATAATATATCATTAGGTGATGTCATGGCGATTATCTCATATTTGGAGAAGCAGGACCAACCTGTGGAAAAGTTACATTTCCTCTTCATGATTCGTTCCATCTATTCCATGCGCCTTTATGAGTTTTATGACGAAAGAACGGAAGACTCGACCAATGTCTCCAAAAAACAAGAAAGAGTCATAGGATTGAGTCCTTTCGAGAATCTTGAACTTTCAAATTATGAGAAATTGGTTGGTGGATCGTTTGTCAATTCCATCATCACTGATATTCTTCCAAAGACAGCATCTTCTGCTGACACTCGTTCACGTTCTGTCAGAATGATAAGCCTCACCCAATTGAATTTGTTGATAAGTGAGTGCATTGAGCATTTTGATGAAATACCGGAAAATGTGATTATGCTTTCTGAATTCTTTATGCTCTGTATTTCAAGATATATTGATACAAAGGACAGGAAGAATCAGAACTCTAATTTTTTAGAATTGGGCTACCGTAAGACGTCATCTGTAAGATATGCAGATGATCTGAAAAATCGAAAATATGCATTGTTCGACTTGAATTCATTTATGTGCAATGTTGTTGACATAGAAAGATGTTACAACCGTTTTTTAGAAGGAGATGTATTCTTGGAAAAAATAAAAAACGACGAAGCCAAGAAGTCGTTCTATTCAAAAGTTAAGGATTTGACGGATAAGCGAACCCGGGAAAGAGATGGAGACAAGTATGAAAAGGCTGATATAGGACACAAATGGCTGTCATGGGCAAGCATTCGCAATGCTGAAATTTTGGAGGATTTGATTGAATATCAGAAAGAGATAAGCTATTCCAAGGCTTCGGAATTTGATATTTTCTCCCACTATTTTATGGAATTGTCTGCATATAAGCGAATGACATACGACAGAACTGATAATGGTAAGGAAGACTACTATGAGTTGGAGTTTTCTTTTGTCAAGGTATTGTCTGGCATATTCAATGCCAAGGATTACAACATTGCCAGATGGTTTAAGGCAATTTATGACGTGGGCTATCAAGGTTCAACGGCAATAGATGTCAAAGCTTTGATTAAAGGACGCCAGGTTGATGGTAACAGAGCGGACACCGTCCGAAAATATATAGAAGAGCATTATCCTGTATTCGTAAAACAGGAAAACGTTTCTATTCTTGATGACGTATTTTCACAATTCTCCGATAAACTATCAAAGACGGAAATAGAAAAAATCGCCAAAAGGATCAATGAAATAGCCAAATCTAAAATAGATGGAAGTAGTTCGACAGACGCTTAAAATGCTGTTCTTGAGAAGGAGTTGGCTGGAGATTATCAATAGTCTCAACAAGAACAAGGCTCAATGGGCAGATGTTGGCTTTTCACAAAAATGGTTTTTGGAAAGCTATACAAACTCTTTGAAAAACTATAGTTTAGACCAACTTTCATGCTTCTACAACTCTTTTCTTGAACATTGGATGAAACGAGATGATGATGATAGCTTAAATTATCATCAAGGTTATTCTGTATACAATGCTGTATTGAATTTTTCTTCAAAAGTGCTAAAATTAGAGAATAATGAGAAAATTGTATGCCGTTTTAATTCTGTACTAAGATGGCATGATGTTACCTGTTTTCTTGGAGAAGATCTTTTCACGACAGCATATTTTGCTTCTAATGACATTATAAAGCAACAAGACAGAGAGAATTTTCTTTGGGAGGCTGTCATTGATTCTGACAAAGGAAGATTGAACGCAATGATGAAACGACCAATCTCGGATAATCATTTTCATCTTTTTGGTTCCAGTCTGATTTTTGAAATCAACTGGCTTGGACTTATGAATAATTTATCAAGTTCAAAGAACAAACTAATGCAACCGTTTGCATGTTTGAAGCATGGTTCTTCGGCATACAAAGACACCGAAGACATGACAATGTATTCCTTGTTGGGAAAAGCTGCAGCAATAAGAATGTTGCTATATCTTTACATTACGGACGAGAGAAACTCAAATCAATTCAAGCAAACTGTGATTAATGTTTGCCAAAGCACAGATGATAAACTGTTAGTGGATTTATTGAGTGGTATTGATTCTACAATCCAAGGGTTCAAAGAAGGAGTAAACACTGTTGATTATGCCAAGCAAAATAATCCAACGAATATTCCCACGAAACATCCTTGTCAAATGATGTCCTTTCTCAGTGGAGAAAGATATATCATGTATTCCATGTTTAAACGTATATTCAGTAACCATTGTGACGATTCCTATTCTTTGCTCTTTTATTTATATTTGGTATTGAAAACTCAAATAAGGCAAGAGTTTGTTCACACAAATGATGTTTTGGGATTGCAGAACTTTCAAGGCTACAATAATGCGAAAAAATTGGGATACAAAAATAGTGATTCTTATCATAAGTTATCAATTTTTACTGCAGTTAGTCAGTTTGTCTTCCGCAAAAACAGGAAGGTGGAGATACGTATAGTACCAGCCAAAGACAACGATTTTGCCAAAGATATAAACAGCATTTGTGATATATTCAGAACTTCCATTGAATACAAGTCCAAGTGTATCACAGAGTTCAGTCCATATTTTATCATTCATTTTACGAAATCGAAGGATGATGGTAAGAATCAACAATATCGACATAAAAAACTGCGCGAAACGATAAAGAATACGGCTTTGGCTATTGAAAAATTCAAACATTCTGTGGCTAATACCAAAGAGAACTTAGTTGGTCTTGATGCTGCGGGTGCAGAATTGGAGACAAGACCCGAAGTGTTCTCACAAGCATTTAGGTATTTACGGCAATATGTGCCAGATATTAAGTTTACCTATCATATAGGTGAGGATTTTCTGGATGTAGTTGACGGTCTTAGAGCCGTAGATGAACTTATGAATTTCTGTGAATGGTCTAAGCAAGACCGCTTAGGACATGCCTTAGTTTTAGGGTTGGATGTACAACAATATTATGAGAGAAGAAACAATTGGATAGCCTTGCCATTACAAGTACTTGTTGACAATATTGTATGGCTAAGACATAGAGCTTCGGCTCTTGGAAATATTCCAGCAGAAAAAGAGTTGGATAAACTTTATGAAAAGTATTTCCCTGAGTTGTATAATATGAACATCGTAGATTACCCATGTAATGCTTATTATCAGTCATGGCTCTTACGTGGAGATAATCCACAATGTTATAATGGTACTTATGGAAATCAACAGGACTTCTGGAGTCTTTGCGACAAAATAGAAACGGAAGAAATGCAGCAAGCACGAGATAATGACACGGCTGTAAACTTGTACCGTTTTTATCATTCTGAGAAGATAAAAGAAAAAGGACAAGCGTGTGTTGATTTGAAAATTTCCAAAAGACTTGTCTCTTTTATAGATGTTGTTCGGGAAGAAATGTTGAATGAAATAGAAAAACAGGGATTTATGGTAGAAAGCAATCCCTCATCAAACTTGAGAATTGGAGACATGGACAGTTACATTAAACATCCTATCTTCAAGTTTTATACTACTCCTAATCTATTGAAACTTGATTTCACTCACAATATTTCCGTGTCCATCAATACTGATGACAAGGGTATATTTAATACTTCATTAGAAAGAGAATATGCTCTACTCGCTGCTGCATATAGCAAGGAACATACAACAAAGCAAGAACAAAGTGACTTGTTTGAATGGTTGGATTCCATAAGAAAAATGGGACTGGAACAAAGTTTTGTTCCAACTAACCAATAAAATAAATACGACATGGGCAACAATAAAAACTATATACGAAGAATAGGAAGTGACATTCATTCGATGTCATTTATCATAGGTGCAGGATTCAGCAAGAATATCTCGGATAAGTATCTTACATGGGGAGAACTCTTGCAAGATATGATACATGAGATGTACGCTAAGGAAATGCGTTCTGGATATATGAACGAATGGGAGATTATAAACAAGTATGGTTACTTGGGTATTGCCAGTGAGTATATCAGAAGAAAGGGCTACCATGAGGCTATAGATGTATATATTGAGCAACGAACACCAGTTCTGATAGATAATGGGAACGGAACCTATGATATGAAATTAGGAAACGCTATGGTGAAAAACGTTGATGTTTCCCTTCATCGTACCCTATTGGGTATGAAGGTCAAGAATATCTATACATTCAATTATGACAATGCGTTGGATGTATATAGAGATTTGACTTACACTTCGGAACGATCTAGAGAAATTAAACAAAGTAATTCTAATATTAAACAGATTAACGAACTTCTGGCACAAGTCGCAAGTTTGAAAACAGACTTGGAAGCCTCAAAAGACAAATTTTCTGATGAGAATAAAATAACTGATTTGAGAGAGGATTGGGATGCACAATATGAGCAAATAGTAAGTAATCCTGTAACTCAGAGTGTGTACAATTTTCAATATAGCAAGGAGAAAAAGAAAAGAGTTATTCTAGACGAAGTTGCTAATGCTATTTCATTATACAAACAACAGCTTGTGGAATGGAATACTTACAAACATGATGCTTATTTTGTCGTAAAAAAGAGTGGTGATATTACTATTGGTGATGCGAGACGAAACATATTTAAACTTCATGGTTCGCTAAGGAAGATAGACAACACAGATGAGCACGTTGATTATGGCTTTGATTATGATAATCATACCCAGTACATTATAGCACAGGAAGATTATGATTCATACAATCTGAAACATGAGGCTTTTGTTGACTTGATGCGTATCAGTTTGTTGAAAGACGCTTATTGTATTATCGGTTTCTCCTGCGATGACCCTAATTTTTTACTTTGGATAAATTGGGTAAAGGATATAGTGGATAGGGAAGCTATAGCATATAAAGAAGAAAGATTTTGGAACAAATATTTCATTAATGTTGATAATAAGGAATTAGACCCAGATAAGAAATTGTTGCTTTATAATCATTATATAAGGATTGTTGACTTATATAAGGTTTATCCAACTGCATGCACCCGAAAAGAAAGATTGTTTGCATTTTTTGATGATATAAATAAGAAGCAGGCGGTCAAGTCAATAACAAATGACTTTTGGGAGCATTTTAATTTCAACACAAGCAATTCTCTGCAACAAAAAAATAGGATAGTATATGATAAGGAGAAAATTGACAAGGTATGGAAGCTAACAAAAGACAATCCTTTTTCATTCTTGGCAAAACCATTCGATTATTATCGTTCCTATTTTTGGGAAAGAATCAGAAAGGTTATCAAAGCTAGACAGTTGGATGAAAGTATCTGTAAGTCCTTTTTGTTGGCTGTGAACCAAGACAACCTTCCTTTGGATATAATACTCGATGATGAAGAAGTGGCTTATATTTCTGACTTTGTCTCATCCATTGATGACATATCTTTGAAAAAATGCTATAAACTCTTGATTGAAGAAGGTAAAGTCTTGAATAATACATGGATAGCGGACAAGTCAGATAAAACGGACCAATCTGTATTGAATCAAGTTACACAATGCCTTTTCAATTTTGATTTTGAAAAATGCGATAATCTGATAAATGGTTGGATTCCTCAAAGTCAATATTTTATGACCGTTCGCTTTATGATACTGGCTTCATTAAGAAGAAAGATAATGGTTGAAGAATCTGAAAACATCCTAACCATTCATAAAAGCCAAGAATATAGTAATGATCAAGAATATCTGTTGGCATTAGAATTGCCATTAGGACTTTATGAGTATTTTTGGGGTGATAAGATCTTTTTTGCCAAATCAGAAGCGATACAAGCGAAAATAGAAGATCTTGTTTCCAAGAACAAAGATATCATACGGATTTCAGATTATTTTTCGCGTCTACAGAAAGAAGTAAGAAAAGAAGAGAAAGTAAAACCATTGGGGCGTAGCGGACGAACAATCACATTCGGAAGTTCTGATAGTGTGGCTTTGGGTGCCATACGAATATTGCAAGTACTTACGAAAATGGGATTCATAACAAGGAATATGTTTGAAAGATGGGTGTCGAATGAGAGTCTTTTTCTGATTGTTGAGAGAATTTATGCGCTCTATCCATATCCATGCCTTTACTTTGCTTCCCAGTGTACCAACAAGGATTTTTCAAAACGAGTTGCGCAATTGTATTGTTTCAGTAGTTCGGAGAAGATACAGAATGTACTACCTGATATTCTCGTTAAGATATTGAAAGCTTGCCATTCTGAAAATTTATCAGAGGAAAGAAAAAATGTACTGTATATCTATGCGACTTCATTTATCAAACGTGTGCATCCGAGATATTGGAGGAAAGAATTTAAGACCTTGTACAGAAAGCAAAATTTGGGAATTCGAAATGAAAGAGAGTTTTATGAGACAAAATATACTTTTGCTCAACAAGCGGTTGCTTATATGGATGATGCCTCTTTTTCTCTGGAAATAATTGATAGTATTTTAGAAAAAGGTGCAGATATATCACATAATGACAATGCATTATTGATTGCTGCGACTAAAAATATAAGAAAAATAAGCAAGGAGCAGATCCAAAAGGTATATTCCATTATGGGTAATACAATGAATGTGCCGCAAGTCTTTGTACTGTTCAATATGAGATCTTTCCTACCAAGCCGTAAATTCTATGATTGGTTGGAACATGTAGATAAAAAATTGCTGAAATCTCCAAGCCTGATACTTGCGGTAAGTCAGGTCGCTCGAAAGTGTAAGCGTTTTGAAAATCTTGCTTTGAGTCTGTTGGAAGGAAGTGATTATCTTTGGAGTACTGGAATCAATGAACAGGATGAACATATTTTCGTTTCCGGTACACAATCAATTAATGTGGATAGCTTTGATACAAATGTCCATATTTTAGGAGACGCAGAATCTAAGTCCTTCAATACGATAAAAAACGAACTATCCCTTTTAGATAAGGCTTTACATTCACAGTTCCATAATGATTGGTTCCAAGATTGGAGCACAGAAGTCTATTCAATGAAACTATTCTTAGTACGACATTATAAGTCTTTTGCGGATAGCAATGAAGTGGATGAACTTATAGAAAAATGTGAACGTCTCTATTTACGTATTTCTGGGCAGAATAGTTTGCAAGAAAAACTTATATACCAGGAGTCGTATAAAGTCGAAGAAGGTATAACTGAGTTAATGAAGGGTGTTCGTACTTATGGAATCAATCATTTCCTCTTGGAATATGAGATTATTGCTAATCTTATAATTCAACATAACACAGAGGCTTTGGATATGTGTGTAAGGCATTTTTCTTGGGCTGTTTCTTATAAGAAATATCAAAAGTTCTTTGCCTCTCATAATTTTCAGCAAACAGTATTGTTGATACTTCGTGTTTACAAACCATTTTTCATGGGGAGTGATATAGAAGAATGGAACTTGAATGCAGATAAGAATGTTGTGGAAGACTGCATGATAAAAATGAATAGCTGGCTGAAAGAATTCGGTTTAGCTGATTCTAATTGGGAAAAATATAAGCCAGTTTTCTACTATAAAGAATTGTAATTATGTGCACAAATTTTTAAGAATAGATATGATTGATGAAAAAGAATATTACTTGCAATTGATAAAGGGGACTTATGACAATGCTAAAAGTTGTATTTGTCAAAGGTTAACCCGCATAAACTTCAATGCAAACTTGTTTGAACTGAAGGAAAGTGTTCAAGAAAATGGAGAGCCTTACTTTGTTGTGCAATATGATTCGAAAGCATTTCTGATCATTAATCCGTATCGTAAAAGTTATAGAAACTTGGCAGGACAGATTTGTCTAAGGACTAGTATACCTGTTGAACGGAAAGATGATGCAGCATGGTATAATACAGAGTACAAAACAATTAATGTTTATGTAAATGAATATATGGGGTGGGAAGTAAATCAAAAAGAATATGATACTGATACTTTCTTGAACCATTTTTTACCGGTAATGAAAGAACAAGATTGTGAGATAATAAAAAATGATTTGTCCACTATAAATTTTCCTATAGATGATATATTCTTTGATACTATGAATCAGAGATATCTTTTGAATGTGGATTTCTTAAATTATCTCAATCCCAAGAAGGATCATAGCGGACAGGAATTGTTCTTGTACAAGTATATGTCTCTGGATACTTTTTTGTGTATTGCACAGTCTAAAAGTATAAGGTTAAATTCTATAGTATCTATGAATGATTCTTCTGAAAGTTTTTTCTTAGGTGATTATTTGTGCAGTGCATATGATGATGTGAGAAGAAAAAATATTGATTTTGATTTTTATCAAAAATATCCTGACGCATTGAGATTTAGTAAACTTATTGAGCATAAAAATTATCTTATCATGTCATTGACAAATCGGAAAGATGATGCTATGATGTGGAGATTATATGGTGATAATGGTCGTGGCGTTTGCTTATGCTTTAGAGTTCCACCTGATCTTGTCAAACCTATTATTTATATTTCAGAAAAAAATAAAAGGCTCAATTCTCTGAAGAATATTGTCTCTGGATGGCGAGAAAAGAATATCAATGTCACATTTCCAGCAATAGATGACTATATATTTTTTACAAAAAGCCTTCAATTTGAATATGAGGATGAGTATAGAATTTTAAAAATGTGTGCTGATAATGACTTGAAAATCGCAAAATATGGTAATCTCATAAGTTTCTATAAGGATTATAAAATTTCGGATTTAAATATAACACCAACAAGCTTATATATAGGTAGTAATTTACCTAATAGAGATGTAAATTATCCATTACTTGTTGATATTGCTAAAAGGTTATTACATGTTTCTTCTGTAAACAATAGCATTGTTGATCAGTTGCGTGTTTAGAATTTATTATTTACCCGAAAGTATTACTATAATGATTCTGGTTAAGTAGCGTAGTTACAGAATTCACCTAGCACTGGGTTAGTAATTCCTGCTGTAAACACTTGTGGTTTTTGGGGGATGGGGATTTGTAAAAATATTACCTTACGAGAATGCAAGAGCTGGGTGGATGGGAGGATAGTCGTAAGGAATCCACAAATCGGGTGGACTAATATATTTTATTAATCTTATAATTTTTTTAATTATGGTATTAAAAAGAATATGTTAGGTCGGGCATAAAGTTGCCCGACTCATCGAGAAAGTGAAAGGGCAGAGTTTTGAGGAGTCTGCCAAGTGTGTTATCGCAATTATGGATTTGTCAAGTATTGCTATCAAGTTGTACTTTGGTATTCCAATTGACCTTGTTGACGTGTTTAACGCTGGTCAAGATGTCATGTCGATTGTGTAGTACATCAAACAGGTGATTCAAACTCATGTTTGACACCGGGGAGGCGGTTCGCCGTCTCCTTTATTATGTTTTTTACAAGAGTTCATTATGAAATATTCTATTGAACAATCAGAAATAACAGAAAGAACAGAACAGATAAATAAGTTTGCTCTATTGGTTGATTTGTTTAATAATAAAGCCGTTGACAGAGAAACATTCATGACTGAATTATCGAAGATTGAACAAACAGACTGGGCAAAAGAAAATCTGTTTAATCAGTTGATAGGGTATTGTGTTCTTGGAGATGCTTATGGAATTCTGAAAAGCCGAGAATTGGATTTCAGAAAGGCATACTATACCAATGAATATGTCTATAAGGAAGTAAGCTACTACCATAATGTACAATATTTGATTACTCGTGTAAAAAGAGAAGAATGGGCAGCATTGTATCTTAATGCTTTCAGAGCATCATGCCGTGCTTATTTGTGTTTAGCTAATGCTTATGATCATCTAGGAAGATTCTGTGAAGCTCAACAATACTACAGAATGGCTTTATTGGATTCTACCAATACACAGGAGGTGGAGAGAAATCAAGGTTTTTCCTATGCTAATATGCATGCATTTTGGCCAGAAGAAGAACCTTTCATTGTAAGAAAGGCTCAGCAGATAATAAGAAAGTACCAACAATTTTTTGATGGTCATTCACCTTATTTCAGACAGATTTGTTCATGGCCCTCTCCTTCTTTTGATGCACCATTAATTGATTATGACAATATACAAGAAGGTGGATACGAAAAATGGATATGTCAACATTATCTGAGAATCAATCGTTTTAATGATGTTGAACCTGATTCTATGCTGTCACTATGTGATAATGTGAAACTTCCTGTCATAGTTGACACCCCAGAGAAAAAAGCTCTTTATGAAAGCACCTTTGAAGAAATCAAAGGTAGTTTCATCAGCACCAGGAAGATTCTATATTCTATCATAAATGAGGATAAGAACAGTGTGAATATGGAGATGCTGAAAATGGCATATAAGAACTTTTATTCCATATTCGACAAGATAGCCATGTTCTTATCCAATTATCTTGATATTAAATTAAAATCCTATGAGGTAGATTTTGCCAAAATATGGAATTGTAAGAATGGAGATATTCGACAAGAAATCTTGGCACATTCACAGAATATGCCTTTATTAGGCTTGTATAACATCAAGTTGGATGTTTATGGAATGAAAACGGATTGGTATGTTGTTGATGAACAAACAAAGGACTTGAAAATGCTACGCAATTATATGGAGCATAAGTCGATAATTATTAAGGACGAGCCAATGTCCCATACTGAATACCAATTAACCATTTCGAAACAAGAATTGGAACTCAATACTATTAGGTTGGCGCAACTTGTTAGATGCGCCATCATATATTTGTGCAATTTTGTTATGCACGCTGAATATGACAAACATGGCTCATGAAAGATATTGACATGATAAATATAGAACGCCCTTGGATGAAACCAAATTCTAAGGAGGATTGTAATGAAGGAATGGCTTCTCGTGGATTAAAATTGGTTGGGCTGAAATTGTATTCTCCCAATGAAGAGAATGCTATTTACCATGCAAAAATGATGCAAAAGTCCCTGTATGGTCGTGAAGATTGGCTGTATATCAATGAAGGCTTTTCTATATCAGGCGATGTTGAGAATGGTTTTAATGTAGCAATTCGAGAGGATGCTTTTGATTCCGAATTCCTGCTATACTCACCAGACCATGGAGTGAAAGTGAGTATAAGTGCCATTGTAGGTCAAAATGGTACTGGCAAAAGTACCATTATAGACATGATATTGAGGACTCTCAACAATCTTTCGGCTGCTATTTTGGGTGAAACATTCAATTATTCGAGCGCCCAGCATCTTCATTACATTGACCATGTGTATGCTTCGGTTGCCGTCTATTTGGACCATGAGGTAAAAGTTCTTACCGTAAAAGGTAGAAATGTCTGTATATCAACTGTTGACGAAAATAACCATTGTGACACTATCAAAATACTTGAAGAACAATCAGAGGGAGATGTTGATGAACCATTGAAATACCAAAAAGGCAAACATGCTTATCTAAGTGGATGGTTTTACACCATTGTAAGCAATTATTCTCTCTATGCTTTTAATTATAGAGATTATGAAAGTGAGAGAACGTCTGTTGCAAAACTAGAAAGGTTATATGGCGATATCGAACATTTGAAGAACGAGGATTATTTTTGGCTCAAAGGGGTGTTTCACAAGAATGATGGCTATCAAACTCCTGTTGTAGTTCATCCCATGCGTGAAGAGGGCTATATCAATGCAAGCAAGGAAAACATGCTTGGGAAGAATAATCTTGTAAATCTTGCGTTTTACGAAGTCCCAAAAACGGATGAAGAAGGAAAGAGTATTCGCGAATTCCCTTTGCGAATCATCAATAATACATATGAGGTTGTAGGTTTCACGTTTAAATATAAGGAAGAAAATGAATATGAGGGATTCGAAGAACTTTATTTAGGCAAACTTCTCTCTGCAAATAAGAATAAAGACGAGAAGGAATACCTGAAACAAAGATTTGTTTCTATGGTAAATCCGATTTGTAAGTTTTGGGCAAAACAGATGCGCCTCATTCTTAAAGAAGATATTGAGACCTTACCTAATTTAAAACGACAGGCATGGGAATATGTGGCATACAAGACATTGAAGATTATTCAAACATATAAACCATACGAAAGAGATTGGGAATGGTTAATTGGTGACAGATATGATGAAAAGAAGATAAAACGTTATATACACGATTTACTCCATGACCAGACTCATAGAACGAAGAAACTTCGTCAACAATTAGCTTTCTTGGTATTTCTAGATACAGAAGAGTATTATGCTATTCGTACGGGAGTCGTTCTTGCCAATGACGTAGATGGATTCATAAAAACAAATGAAGGTAGGTTCTTTTACGAAAGTGAAAAGAAATGTGATAAACCAACTACTGATTTCAAATTTCAAAAGGAAGACCTATTACCTCCACCTATTGCAGAAGTTACATTGATGATTGTAAAACGTGAAGACAAGAAGGCGTTTGAGAGTAAATCCAAGTCAGTTGGGCTGATACCATTTACCGGATTAAGTTCTGGAGAAAGGCAAATTGCCTATACGTTAGGGAATGTGTTGTATCATCTGGTCAACATAGACTCAACAGTACAAGATGATTCCATAGAAAAAGAACATTTGTCATTTCTTAAGTATCATCACGTATGTATGCTTATGGATGAAGTTGAACTGTATTATCATCCGGATTTACAACGTAAATTTGTGGAACTTCTGCTGAGTTCAATCAACTCAGTACATCTTAAAAATATTTATGACATCAATATAACTTTAGTTACTCATTCACCATTTGTGCTGAGTGATATACCGCGAAGCAACATCCTATGTCTGCAAAAAGGAGAATGTGAAAAACAACGTGGGCAAACATTTGGAGCTAATATTGTTGACATGCTAAGTGAATCTTTCTTTTTGCAAGGGACGATGGGTGAAATAGCTCAATCATGTATCAATGAAGTTGTTGAGTTTTATTTCAAGCACAGAAGGTATCAAGAATCGCTAAGAGATAACGAAAACAAGCAAGAATTGCATATTGATGATATGGAACTGAATAAAGCTTTCGAGAAGCAGAAATCCAAATTTAATTATGTTACCAGTATCATTGGTGAAGAGTATCTTCAGAGGGAACTTAGGGAAATGTATGATGAGTTAGTGGATTTTTATGACAACGAAGAATGAAACCAATTGAATATCCATCCAAAGGGAGTAAAGAATTTGCAGATTTAGTCTATGACTATAAGAGCATTTTCGCCACTGATTTAGCAGATAAAGTTACGAAACGAGGAAGAAAAAGACTTGGACTCGAATCAAAATGGGAGAATTGGAAACGCAAATACAGATGTGTCAGAGCATTGAATAATTCTGTTGCTGACTTATTGACTATGGATTTCGAAGACTTGGCATTATTCTATGAAGCATTTCTTCGAGTTTGTTCCAAAAAGAGAATTACATCTAAAAGTTTACATGACTTACATGAGATTTTCAAGTATACGAATAAATACGATTCCAAAATTTCCGCATTTTTTAAGAAGCATGCTGATGGACTAAAGATTTATACATGCCATTATTGTGATATGGCTTATATCAATGTATATACAGAAACTGGTAAAGGTGTAGCCAAAAGACAATTTGATATAGACCACTTTTTGCCAAAAGGAAAATGTCCTCCTGTAGCATTGTCATTATTCAATTTCGTTCCTTCATGTCCTGTTTGCAACGAGCGAATAAAACGTGAAGACTTACCATATGTGAATCTTAATGAACTGAAATTTCTTAGTCCTTCGTCCTTTGCTTTTGATTTACACAAAAGGATTAAAGTTAAGTTAGGTCACTTAAAAAGTCCACGTAAGGATTTCATTTATTTTGTTGCAAAATACCCTTATGACAGATATGTTGATTTTTTTCACTTGCAAGAGCGATATGATTATCACAAAATTGAAGCGTTGCGATTGGAGAAACTTAAAAAGAACTATTCAAGGAGTCAGATTGCACAGATTGCTAAATGCCTACACCGGGCAGAAAAGGAAGTGAAAGAGGATATTTTCAATCAAAGATATATGCAGAATAGCCATCGTTGTTTTGCTAAATTTACTATTGATATTTTGAACAGATAAGAATTATGGAGCAAAACAATACACCACAACATTAATCCTTCCTCTGGCACCTCGACTTCGAGCCGTTCACCTGGCACACCTTCTACGGAGAGCAATGCCCATCCTTCGTTACTGAAGAGAACAAAGAGGTATGGCGGCGTTACTTGGAGAAACTCATCAAGAAGCATCTGAAGGCAGAGGTGATGAATTCTCCTGAATTCAGGGAGATAGAGACGATGGTGAGCTATGAGAAGCTGGCGCGCATCAAAAATGATGAACGGCGTCAGCGGATGATGGAGCGACAGCGGTATTGGGCCAGGATGGAGCGACCGAGAATCAACTATATTCCGAAAGGACTGAGCGTGAACTATGAAGAGGAATACTCCAAATATCTGATGCAGGAAGTAAGCTTTGAGCCAAGAGACAATGATGACTTCATGGCTCAGCTGCGTCTGCTGGAATGATGGCAAAGAAATCCATTCCACAGATATTGGAGAAGAACAGACCCGATGCAGCATATGCCATCGCCATGGCGCTGTGCAAACATATACCACTGCTCATCAACCGAGATGACATACAAGAACTGGTAGGCGAATACAATAGACGTATCGGGAAACTGGTATTCGACAGCTATCAAGCCCTGGTAAAAGTTGTCAAGATATGGAACCACGAGGAGAAACGCCAGGAGGTATGCCGCTATATCAAAGAGACAGCAGGACAACACCCCAATCATCGGGGCATGAAGAAGAAGTTGATGGACTTGATGCCAGAGACACCATTTGAAGGAGAGCCGATGGCTGTGATTCGTGAGCCAAACGACATGGAGAAATCACTCCTGTAAATCATCAACTACACCAATAATGAAACAGAAACAATGAGAGAAGCACCAATAATTTTACCAGTGTTCACAACCAGTGTGCCTTTGGATTTTCCGTCTGAAGGCACGTTTGCGTTCAATAAGAAGACCCATAAGCAGTTGGAGGTGACGGTGAGAATCAACGAGCACCAGTACTTCAACATGAACTTCCTGAACCATGACGGTTACATCATGGCATGTTGCCGATGGGCGCATGTTCTTGATTTTGCTGAGAATGGTTATGACCGTTTTGAGCGCATCATCAAGAAACATTTCCGGAAGAAATATCCAGTTATCAGCAGTTTGTATGGACAGCATACTGATACGGCTGAGGACATTCACATATCCACCATCGGTTTTGAGGGGAATCCCAAGGAATGGTACATCTCCATGCGCATCTATGGGGAGAAGTTCGAAGACTTGCTGCATGGTAATTTCCTGATGAACGTGGCGCTTGCCTCTGCCGTAGGTAATCTCTGTATGGCAAGCGTGGATGTGTTCCGGGAGATTATGAAGAGTGATGCCAAGCAGCCGAAGATATTGCTGAAGGAGTTGACTGGTATTGACGAGATAGACAAGAACTTTGACTTCGGCAATTATCTCGATGCCCGAAATCCTGAGACAGGCGAGATTATATCGACAGCAAGAGAAGATGGAAAGGCTTCGGGTGTGGAGTTGCCGAAGGAAATAGAGATGCCTCAGAGTATGGAGGTTTATCCTGTTATCTGTTATCTTCCTATCTTTATGTCTTCGCTGAAAGACATGGATTTTGTCACATTCTGCAATGCCTTGTATTTTGAAATTCATGGCATGATGAGCAAGTTGGAACAAGTTGGGTTCTTTTCTTCCGATGAGTTGGGGGAATTGGAGAAGAATATTGCTTGCTTGGGTGACAAGGTAATTGCTGGAGAAGATGCTGCTGCTAAGCGGGAGGTGATTTCTTCAACTGTTTATCAGTTGTTATCGAAGATGCGCGACTTATTATTGGATGAGAAATTTCAGGTAAAGGAGACTTTGGAAGGTAAGTTGGCCTTGGAACTGGATGTCTATATCAGGAAGCTCATCTGGAGGAAATGGGACACTACCTATCTGGAAGAACAGATCAAGCAGGAGAATGAGATTGCTGCGAAGGTGGAGGCAAATCAGGTTCTTGTCAAGAAAAAGAGTGCTGAATTGAAAGCCGTCATGGAGGGCATGTCATTCAATGCCTTTTTGGTATTCCACAGCAAGATAAACGAATTGATGAAGGGTAGGAAGGCTACTTTGATAAAGTATGTTTTTCTTACTTCAGAGATTCTGAATGATCATCAGCGTAATTGGGCGGGTGCCTACTACTGGCACAACAAGGAGTATGATGAAAGGCAATATAGGAGATTCAGGTGTCAGGCTGAAAGCCTTGTCATCCTATTTTATGAAAGTATCCTGAGTGGTACGCTCTATGACAATCATGCCAGAACGAGATATGCTAAAAAGATTTATGGCATGATAGAGGAACTGATGAACAGAGACTGGAGCAAAATTAATGAGAATAATAATTAATGAGGAATATCACTAGTGTCCCGTTAAAACGAGACGATTATTAAATAAGTTATTAATACTCAAAAGTTTACGGACTTTTTATAGTGTATTCGATTTGATTTTGTATCTTTGCACGCATATTTAAAATACGTGTGCGA
>ENA-OPEX01000038-OPEX01000038.1-human-gut-metagenome-genome-assembly--contig:-NODE-38-length-32962-cov-2.223326_pt1 | contig 32962 bp, 18 predicted proteins | sample MGYA00241303_ERZ501540 | MGnify/ENA primary metagenome ERZ501540 (study PRJEB25962, sample SAMEA2042431) | human gut metagenome | biome: human gut; feature: human-associated habitat; material: faeces...
TAACAAATACAAATAGTGCGACACTTTCATATCAATGGTATTCAACAACAAGTACAACAGCAACAGGAGGAACAGCAATCGCTGATGCCACAGAAAATACATATAAAATAGATAAATCATTAGTAGGTAAATATATTTATGTAGTAGTAACAGCAAGTAAAACAAACTATAATAAAACAACATGGAGTGATATAACAGATACAACGAATAAAACAGCAACAGTAGCAAAACAAGCATTAAGTGTAACAGCAAATGCAGCAACAGCATCATATGATGGAAAAGAACATAATGCAACAGTAAAAGTAAATAGTGCATCATGGGATGGAAAAACAATAGTATCAGGAACAAGTACAAGTTATGGAAGTACAGTAACAAGTGCTGGTGTAACAGGAACAACATATAATTTATTACCATCAAGAACAGCAAAAGGAACAACAAGTATAAGTTATAAAATAACAGGTGGAAGTTATTATAATGATTTTACAGGAACATCGAGTGTTGCAATTAATCCAGCAGGTTTATCAGGAAGTGTAAAGATAACAGGAACAAATACATGGGGAAATACATTAACAGCAAGTGTAACAAATACAAATAGTGCGACACTTTCATATCAATGGTATTCAACAACAAGTACGACAGCAACAGGTGGAACAGCAATATCAGGCGCAACAAAAAATACATATGAAATAGACAAATCATTAGTAGGTAAATATATTTATGTAGTGGTAACAGCAAGTAAAGCAAATTATGATAATGCAACATGGAATGATATAACAGATACTGCAACAAATAGTACTGGACCTGTAGCAAAGAAATCAGCAACAATAAGTTTTGCGTCATCATCTGTAACAATAAATTATGGAGAAAGTGCAAAAAATACATTAACAAACACAGGAGATGGAACAGTAAGTTATACATCAAGTAATACAAATGTAGCAACCATAAATAGTACAACAGGTGAAGTAACAATAAAACAAGCAGGAACAACAACAATAAAAGCAAAGGTAGCAGATGTAGCATATTATACATATTCTACTAAAACAATAAGTTACACATTAACAGTAAAAAAGATAACAAATCCAGCAAAAGTTTCACCAGTAACTGGAATAGTATATGGTGAAACAAAGGCAATGGTAAGTGCAACAGGTGTACAAGGAACAATATATTATTCAACAGAAACAGAATTAACAGAAGCAAATTATTTATCAAAAGGAAGTCAAGATATTCCAAGTTCATCAGGAAGAGATGCTGGGACATATAATATATATTATTATGTAACGGGTAATAGTAACTATAATGCAGCATCAAATACTTCATCTACACCAGTTAAGACAACAATAGGGAAAGCTACAAACCCAATAGCGATAACATCGCCACAAAGTTGGACACCAACGTTCTCAACAAGTGCGCAAACAAAAGCAATAACAGGAGCGACAGGAGGACAAGGGTCAGTAACATATGCGATAAAGTCACAAAAGAATTCAAGTGGAACAGCAGTAACAAACTTCACATTATCAGGAACAACAGTAACAATGGCAGCATCAACATCAGTAGGAACATATACAGTAGTAATAACAGCAACAGCCGCAGGAAATAGTAACTATAATAGTGGAAGTAAAGATATAACATTAAATGTAACAGTAAATCCAGCTACATTACCTGCTCCAACAAATATAAAAATAACAACGGCAGGTATAGTGACATGGGATTCTGTATCAAATGCTTCATCATATCAAATTAGTATAGATGGAACAAATTGGACAACAGCAACTTCTGGAGTTGATTATTTAAGTAAAATAATTGCATCAACAGGAGCAAGAACAGTTTATGTTAAAGCAATAGGAACTGGTAATTATTCTAATAGTAATCCAGGCAGTACTTCAGTTAATGTATATAAAATAACAATAAATAGTAATTCAACGACCATGGGTACTGTAGATACAAGTAGTTATAATGCGATTAGTGGATCAGTTTATAGTGGTTCTATTAATGGTAAATTAACAATACTTGAATTTGAAAAAGGTAGTCCTGGAAAAGTATTAAAAACTGTAACAGCAACACCTGAAAAGAATTATGTGTTTAAAAAATGGTCTTCAGCAAGTGGTACTATATCTTCTAATATAACAGTAACAGCTAATTTTGCTGGAGCAGAATATACAATTTCATTAGACGATAGAGGCGCAACTGCTGTTGGTACAATTGAAATATATGAAAGATATAATACAGGAATATATTTAGATAAGGAAACAAATAGTAAACAAATGACTACTAGTTCTAATCCAATAACAATACCTACTATAGATCCATATACATTAAGATTTATTTCAAATAGTGTAGTAGATTCAACAGTATATTTTTCACCAACATTTATGGGATACTATACGATTCCAGTAGGTGGAGGCCAAATGGTGAATAAAGATGGTTATATCACTAATAATTTAACAAATACAACATATACATCAAATGTAACTTTGTATGCACATTGGTTTAGTTATTATACTTTGCCTACAACAGATAATCCTGGATATTCATGTAAGTGGGAAAAAGATAATGTAAAATATAATCAAGGGGCTCAAGTATCAATAGATGGAGATTCTATATTTTATGATATTTGTGATGCAAATAAGTATACAGTAACATTTGATGGCAATGGAGGAACTGTAAGTTCTGAAAGTAAAACTGTAACATATGATGAATCATATGGTGAACTTCCAACAGCAACAAGAACCTTAGATGAAAATACAAATATTAGTTATGTGTTTGAAGGTTGGTATACATCTGCAAATGGAGGAGAAAAAGTTGAAAGTACTACAAAATATAAAGTTGCCGGTAATCAAACTTTGTATGCACACTGGTTATCATCTCCTATTATAAAGGGAGGCTCAAGTGAATGGTATAATAAGGCAGCTACTATATCACTTGCTACACCAAGTGTAAGTAATTCTGGCTCTGTTAAATATCAATATTATTTATCAGAAACCAATGAATTACCTTCGGGATCTATCTCTTGGACTGATATAACAAGTACTGATGGCTCAGTTTCTATTTCAACAAATGGAGAATTTTATATTTTTTACAAAGCGATAAGTACTTCAGGCGCATCAATCACGTCAAATTATAATAGATTACGAATTGATACTAAAGTACCATCAACTACAATATCTGCTTATAAAACGGGAACAACAACTACTGTAACTTCAAATACTTGGTCTAATAAAGGTTTAGAATTTAAGATGGGTTCATTAAGTGCTGGCCCAAGTGGTGGTTCAATATATTATTGTATAGGTGATAGTTGTACGCCAGGTACATTAATTTCACCAAATACTGCAATACCAGCTTCTTCAACTAATACTAAAACAGGAACATATCATGTGAGGTATAAAGTAGTAAGCGGTTCTGGTTTGTCAAGCAGTATAGCAGATTATACGGCCAAAGTAGATACAACAGCACCAACAATGAAAGGTGTAATTACGTCACTTAAAGATAGCTCAACATTAGCAACTTTAACAAATTCAAGTACTTCATATGTTGATTCAACATGGAGAAATTACGGTTATACTATTAATTTATCTGGAACAACAGATGGAGAATCAGGTATAGCAAAAATAGAAAAGTATACAAATGCTAATAATCTTAGCAGAAGTGATACTGATTATAAATCAAATCTTGTTTCAGGAGATATAACAAGTACAAAAACATATACTGAAAAGGCTAATGGAGCAAAATACGCGAAATATGTAGCAACAGATAATGCAGGGAATAAAGCAACATTTATTGTTGAAGTATTAATAGACACTGAAGGTCCAACATTAAAAATTAGTGTTTATAAAGCAGATGATGATGGTAATAAGACTGGAAATGCATTACTGTCAAATCAAACTTCAAATTATACATTTAAAGATGAAAAAACAGGAGAAAATTTATGGGTAAATTATCATTACTATTTTGATTTGTCTGCTTCAAGTGATTCATTATCAGGAATCGACCATTATAGATTCCAATATTCTCCGGGTGGTAAAAGTGCAATTGACACAAGTAAATATGATGAAAGAAATATTGCAGCTGGATCACCACATGATACCGTAAAAACAAATGGAGCAAGAAGACTAATATTTACTGCGTATGATAAAGCAGGTAATACAAAGTCATTTTGGATAGATGTATTTGTTGATACAAATGATCCTGCAGTAACATTAAAATTATATAAAGCTGATTCTGACGGTAAGAAAACCGGAAGCGCATTAAGAACTATAACAGCGGCTAATACGCCAGTAAATTCATGGGCTAATTATAGACAATATTTTGATCTTACAGGAACGAAAGATGGATTATCAGGAATTGCTTCCATAACTATGCAGGCAAATAAAGTTGGAATAGTTGATACAGGTTCTTCTGTAACTGGTGCTTCAGATTTAACTGCGTCATATAATATAACAAGTGCAAAGGGTAAAGCAATAATGTCATCTGGTAACAGGTATGTAAGGATAACAGTTAAAGACAAAGCAGGTAATTCTGTTGTACATAATGTAAGAATATATATTGATTTAGGTGCACCAACGCTTGCATCATCATCGCTTTCACCTAGATTTGAATCGTCTACAACGATAACATATAAATGTACAGATACAATGTCAGGATTTGCAGCATTTGGAACCAAGACATTATCTAAAACATATACGAAAAATGTTACAAGTTCTAATTCACCTGTAACAGTACAATGTAAAGATACAGCTGGTAATACATCAAGTGATAAGAAAACATATACATGGAGTTCAAACAGTGCTTGTGGTACAGAAGAATACACATATACAGGTACATGTACGAAAATAGAAAAAGGTATTACACCAAGCGTATGTACATCTAAAGGTGGAAAGATAGTTTCAACAACAGGTAACTCTGGTCTTGTAAATTGTTCAATTTCATATAGTTGTGATAAAACAGGAACTCGTAACAAAACTTGTTGGCATCAATAATATGTAAAAAAGAATTGTTATTTAAAACAATTCTTTTTTGTTACATAAAAAAACTATTAACAATTATGTTAATAGTCTTTTTTTAGTCTACTAATGGATTACCTTCTGCATCAGTATTAATGCTTCCAGTAAGAATCATAATACCTTCAATAAGTCCCCAAATAGCACCAATTCCACAAGTGAATAGAGTTACAAATATTTGAGCAATACCTTTACCAGTATAACCTAAATAAAAATTATGTATTCCCCAACCACCAAGGAATATACCAAGTAAACCAGCAGCCATTTTAGATTTACCAGCTGGTTTAGTGTTTGTTACAGTTGTATTTACTTGTTCAGTACTTTCTTCTGTATTACCACAGTTACTGCAGAAGTTTTCTCCTTCTTTAATTTCTGTACCACATTTTGGACAAAATTTAGCCATTTTAACACCTCCATTACTACAATAATATCATAAATAATCTTATAAATAAATAGTTTAATTTATTTTTGTTGGAATAAGATAATTAAATAATGGTATATTTCTTAAAACCATATAAATAGAAAGTATTATTACTAAAATTATTAATAATTTTAATGATGGTTTTTTAATATTACCATATCTAATATATAAATATACTTGATATATAAAATATGGAATAAATATTATAAAAAGTATAAAGAAAAGCGGATTATATCTAAATGCTTGATAAAATTTTAGATTTATAATAGATTCTATCATTCTTGTAAATCCACATCCAGCACAATAGATATTAAAAAGTTCTCTATATATACATTTATAATTTATTAGTTTAAGAAATAATAAGATTAAAACTAATGTTATTATCAATGTAAAAATATTTATTATTCTTTTTTTCATATTCTAATATAATTCAGCAGCATATCCAAAAATAAACATAATAACATATAAAACTATGAATACTATAAACATTATTGAGTTAATAATTATACCTGCGATTGCTAGTCCTTTACCATCTTTACCATTTTTATTACAATTTACAAGCCCTATAATTGAGAAAATTAATCCTAGTGTTGATGTAGAACCACAACATAAAAATGAAACGATTGATAGAACAAATCCTGCAACTGCAAACCCCTCAGTTTTATTTGTTTCTTTTTTTGTTACTACAGTTTGTACGTTATTATTTATTGCTTTACCACAATTTCCACATACATTATCATTTTTTTCAACTTCTTTTCCACAGTAGACGCAAAATTTAGCCATATTATCCCTCCTTATGTATGTATAATATCATAAAAAATATTATAAATAAATGTTTTTGTGATATTATTTACTTTTCTTTTTAATTATAGTAAAATTAAAGTAATAATAGAGGTGTAAAAGATGAATATGAAGAAATTTTTTGGGGGCAAAAAAACAATGTTGTATATTATTATTTTTATAGTTTTAATAGTAAGTACAATTATTTTTGTAAATAGTAGAAATGATGGAATGGAAAATGTAAAAGGATTAAATATATATTATAAGGTTTATACAAAAGAAAAAGGGTTTAGTAAGTGGTATAAAAATGGATTATCAAATTCTAATAAAAATTATAATATCAAAAATATAAAAATTAAACTTAAAGAAACTGATGAATATGCATTTTCTATTTATAATAAAGATAATGGTTGGGTAGACGGAAATAATTTAAAAAATCAAGATATAAATGCAATAAAAGTATCTTTATTTGGATCAATGAGAAAAAGGTATTCTGTTTGTTATAGAGTATATAACGATAAAAATAAATGGCTTAATTGGTCATGTGATAATGAAATAAATGGAAATAAGGAAGTTAATATAAAATCTATTCAAATGAAATTAATTCCTAAGAATGCTGTAAAAAATGAATACTTAAAAGATTATGTAGATAATAATGATAGAAAAAATTATAATTTTGAATAGGAGTGGTTTATATGAAAAATAAGAAAAAATATATCTTTATAATATTAACTGTTTTGGTGTTATTTTTATTGTCGGATTTTTTAGTTCACCTTGTAATAAACAGATCTTTTGGTAAAGAAAAGACTGAAAGTAAGCTTGGACATACTCTTCCAATTGTGTATACTATAATGGATGAAAAAAATACTCCAGATAATTTAACAAGTACTGAGGCAACAAGCAAATATGAAAATGATATATTATATTCAACAGTTGGATATGTTGAATTAAATGAACAAGGTGAATATTATATTGCAAAATTAAATAATGTTAATCCTTTGATTATAAAACATATTGCAAGCTTTGGTTTTGCTTATAATGATATAACAGGTACTGTAATTGAAGATGCTTCTATGGATTCAAACCAACAAATAAAAGTTCCTAAAAAATATTATGAAAAATTTGAAAAGGGTGATAAAGAGCCTGTTAAAATGCAAATTGTTACTAGAATAAACAAAGATGATTTAAGCAATATTAAAATAAAGTATAAAAAAGGAAACAAAAGTAAATCACTTACAAGAAATGGTAATGATGTTACAACTTCTTTTTCTGTAATGAAACCTAATGTTGGTAAAATATATACAAAAGATGATATAGCAATTTATATAAATGAATCAACAAAAAGTGTATTTAAGGATAAATATTTTTGGGATTCTAGCTCAGGGACAATAAATTTAAATATAAATCCAGTGTTGATTAATAAAATTACTGTAAAAGTTAAGAAAAAAAGTTTGATTGAAAAAATAATTGATATAAAAAATATATTTGCTGAAACTGCAACATATGATAATATGGCATCTTCTGGTGAACTTAAAAGTGCTCCAAATTTAAAAGATGGGGAAACACTAAAGTTTGATAAAGTTGATACATGGTATTTTTGGCCAAGTTGTCAGGAAAATAATGCTTGTCAATATCCTACTGAAGTTAATGATACTTGGAAAAAAGCAGATAACTATTTATATAGTGATTGTAATAGCTCAAATTGTACATTAAGTTCATCAGAATATGAAGATTTTGTAATTAGATTAACTGAATCTACTAGTAATAAAATATTGTTTAAGGGTACTATATATGCTGCATTATTCTGTAATGATCATAATAACAGTGCATCAAAAGATAATGTACAGGGTAGTTTCAATATACAGGTTATTAAAATTGATAATACCAAGAAGTATATTATTTTGAAATTTACTGGTGGAGAACAGGCATGGCAAGGAGGTCAAACTCCAGGTGGTGTATTAAAATTTACTTGGAGTGCTGAAGAAAAAGGAAAAATTGCAGTAGCGAAAGAATTAAAAGGTATTGGTAATAAAAAATTAGATGGAGAACGATTTAGAGTTACTTTGTATTCAGGAAAAGATTGTAAATCAGGAAATGCAATTAGTAGTAAGATTTTTTTCTCAGGTGATCAAACGGTTTGGAAAAATTTAAAATTTGGTAATTATTCAGTAAAAGAAACTACTTGTAATGAAAATAAATATTATTGTGATACAACATGTAAAAATATAACACTAGATGAGAGTGATTGTGATAAGAATGGTGAAAATTGTATTGAAAAAACCCTTGTTAAGTCACCAGTTTCAAATGCTAAAAAATATTATTGTTATCGCGCAAAAAAGACTGATAAGGATAATACATCATGTGCACTTGCAAATGCTGAATTAGAATTATATAATAAAAATTTAACTATATGTGAAAATAACATTTGTTCTCTAGGTGGTTTTAGTGATACAAAAATAACAGATAAAACTGGGGAAGTTGTATTTACTAATTTGGAGTATTCAAGTTATAAATTAAGAGAAAATGGTGGAACTAATACAGATCCTTTAAGATTGAATTCATCATGTGATTCAAACAAAATGAATGAATATTGGAATGATAGTAATGAAAAAACTATTAAAGCAAGTAATTTAACTCTTATGACAAGAAATAGTAAAGGTGAATATACATGTCCAACATCAGATGCAGAACTTGTTAAAGATACACATGTAACATATTGTGCAAAGGTTATGAAAATAGATATGATTACAGGTGAGCCACTTAAAAATGCTACGTTTACTGCATATTATTCTGAAAATGGTAGTACTTTTGGTACTGCAACAACAGATAAAACTGGAGTAGCAACATTCTACTTTGGAGCAAAGTATAATAATGGTTCTTACTATATAAAGGAAACTAGTGCACCAGCAGGTTATGCACTTAATACACAAGGAATGGACGTACAAGTTTATCAAATGGAAAAAGGAGATTCTAATTGTAATGCACCTTCGAATAATTTTATATATGAAGATCAAAAATTAGTTATAAGTTGGTTTAAAGTTTCAGAACGTGGAGATTATCCAGTACCTAAAGCAAAATTTACAGTTAGTAAGAATGGTGTAAATATTCATCATACTGCTGAAAAGCAACAATATATGAATGGAAATTGTTATGTATATTCAACAAATGCCAATGATTCTACTACATTTGAATCTGATCAAGATGGACCAGTTTGTGTAATTGGTGTTCCATCAGGAGAATACTTGGTTACTGAAACAAGTTCAATACCATCACATACAATGGGTGCAAAAAATACTCTTAAAGTAAAAACAAGTACTGAGGTTAGTAATAACATAACTGATTCTAATAAAATAGTAAACTATCCAACAGTATTTGAATTTACAAAAACAGTTTCTTCTGGTGATGAGGAAAATGTAAAAATAATAGTTAATGGAAAAGAAAAAACACTTAAAGATTTAACTACAGAAGAATTAAAATTATTAGAATTTAATGTTACTGATAAGGATAATAAAGTTCTTTCATTTGTATTAGAAAATGGTGTTTACGAATATGCTGGAAATACGATAGATGGTCCAGAAGGAACACCAACAACAGCATTACATCTTGATAATAATAGAAAAATAACAATTAAGCATTTACCTAAAGGAACATATTATATAAAAGAAAAGAATAATAAGACATGTAACGCATCATCAAATTCTAATGATTGCATAGGTTATTATTATCCAAGTTATACAAGTGATAGCAGTTATAAATTTACTATAACTGAATGTTCAAGTTCAAATGCAACATCATGTACTACACATGTTTCATCAAAACAAACTTTAGAAAATAAACCAACAGAAATAACATTTACTAAGAAAGATTTCTATAGTTATTATGATACGGCTGATAAAAATAAGAGTGATTCAAATGTTACATTTGAAAATGATAAAGAAAGAAATGATTTTGATAAAATCGTATTTAAAATAAAAGATTCAAGTGGTAAATACTTAACACTTAAGAAAGTAAGAGATGTGGGAGATTGTAGTACTGACAGCAGTTATAGTGAATATAGATATGTAAAATCTGATCAAACAGATACAAATGGTACTGAATTACATACATGTGGTGGACACATAAAGATAACAAATTTATGTAGAGGTAATGAATATACTGTAGAAGAAGTTAGTGTTCCAGATGGTTCTGTATATGTTAAAGAAAACACAGAATCAACACCAACATCTGTTAAATATAAAATACCTTGTACTGAAGGAGATACAACTCAAAGTACAACAACAAATTTAATTAGTGATAAACCAACAAGAGTTAGATTTGAAAAACGTGATTCAAAATATAATTATTTAATACAAGATGAAACAACAACTTTTGAAGTATATAAATGCGCTAAAGGAACAGAATGTCATCCAGCAGATTATGTAACAAAAGAAGAAAGAGAAAAAAATGGTATGACACTTGTTAAATTTAATCCAAGAGCAGTTATAAATGGTGATGAAGAAGATCCAACAGATGCAGAAGGATTACAAGGTGTTGAAGTATATAGAAAAATAAGTGATAGCGATGTTTCAAAAGGCCAAAAATATGAAACAAGTTTACATCCATATAATGGAATATTAGTACTAAGATACTTAGAATCAAATTATAGATATGTATTACTTGAAACAGTCGCACCTAAAAATTATTCTCTTCCAAGTGGAAGAAATGCTGAAACTAGTTTCACAGTTACAAATACAACTGTAAAAGTTGATGAAGTGGATGTACCAAATAAACCAACATCATTAATAATTAGAAAATATTCAGATACTGGTGAATTACTTCCAGGCGCAGAATTTAAAATATATGAAGGAAAAACATGTGATGCTAATTTATCTGCTATGAACCAACCTAAAACATTATTAAAATTAAAAACAATTAGAGATGGTGTATATGAAAATAGACCAACTAAGGATACAGATACAATTCTTACATGTACAGATAGAGATGGAGAAAAATGTTCTGAAATAAATACAAAATTAACTTATAAAGATTATGCAGATTCATGGGCTAATTTTGATGAAACGTTAAATACTGAAAAGAACAAGGTTGAAATAAAACAAGGTGAAGCATTAATTCAATATTTAGAATATGATCATTGTTATATTATTGAAGAAGTAAAGGCTCCAAAAGGATATTCTTTACCAAAGAATGAAGAAGATAGATATACAATGGTTACAATTCCAAAGAATACTGAATATGCATCTGATACATATAAAACATTAATAAACAAACCAACACCATTTACATTCTATAAATATGATGAATATAACAATTTATTAGATGGTGCAGAATTTAAACTTCAAAAGTTAGATGATAATAAAAAATATCATGATATAACAGTAACTAGAGAAGAAACAGAAACTGGAGTATATTATAAAGCTGATGAATCAAGTGATAATAAAATAATAACAACAGTAAATGGTAGTGCTACAGTATACTACTTAGAAGAAGGACAATATAGAATAGTAGAAGTAACACCTGCTCCAGGAAAAGAATTAGGTAAAAATCCAAATATAGCAACATTCTTTGTTGATAGTAGTGGAAATGTATACGGTAATTCAATAATAGTAAATAAATCAAAAACAGAAAAAATAGAAGTAAAATCAAGTGCAAGTGCTGAACTTGTTGTAAGTATACAAACTGGTCAAAAAGTAATAAGATATGGTTTAATAATCGCAACAATTGCATCAGTAATAATAGCGCTTATGATAATGCTAAGAATGTATAAGAAAAAATCAGAGTAAAGGAGAATAGAGTTAAATGGCTAATAAAAAAAAGAATAAAAAGACCTTAGAACAAGAATTAAAAAGAGATAAAATAATGCTTTTAATTACATCTATAATAATAGTGATATTATTATCTCTATTAATTGTTTCAAGAAATTATAGAGACTTTAGTTTAGTAAATTTAAAAACTAATAATAAAACAATATTCTCTGTTTCTGATTTGAAAATTAATGATTTAAAATATGGTGATAAAGAAGAAGAAATAAGAAAATCACTAGGAACTCCAAATAAAGAAAAAAATATTACTAAAGATAAGTATAGTTATAAAGAGCTAATTTATGATGGATTAACAGTTACATTAAAAGAGTTTTATAATGATTATATGCTTGTTGGAGTAAAAGTTACAAGCAATAAATATGATGTTGCTAGAAATATTAAAGTAAATGATTCAATAACAAAAACTATGAAAAAGTTTAAAGTTCAAAATAAAAAAGGAACATACATGTATGGTAACTATCCATATAAAGCATTATCTGATGATGAAATAACTGAAACAATATATTTTGGTGCTAGAAATTCGTCTAAGGTTTTATATGTAAATAAGGATGCAACAGTTAATAATGAAAAATCTAACATATCAAAATTAAATATATATTATAAATTAGGTAAGATAACAAAAATAGAATGGAGTTATGATTTTGAATAAGGATGGACTATAAAAAGTTCATCTTTTTTGTTAGTAAAATGTTTGTTAAAGAAACACTTTTTATAGCGTATATATTGAAAAAAATGGTACTTGTTGATATAATTAACTTAAGAAAATAGGTGAGTATATGAAGTTAAATTTTAAGAGCAAGAAAGTACAAATTATTTGTATTCTAATTGTGGTTTTAATTGTTGCTAGTTTTTTTGTATATGGCAAATTAGCAAGTGCTGATACAGCAGCAAACAAAGTAGCAATGAAGCAAGTAAAATTAAATAAAATAGAAACAGGAGCTAGTAATTTTGATTCGAGTGATGGTCTTGATTATTCTAATCAAAGTTCATATTCAAGTATTACAGGATATATTCCAGGAAATGATAATAATTCTAAAAATAGAATAGTTAGATCATTTGATACATTATCTTATAATTTTGATTATACAATTATGAGTAAAGATGGAAGTAATGATTATGAAGAAAGAACAGTTGATATAAAAGTAACTATTCCAGAAAGTATATCAAAGTATGTTTCATTTACAAAAGATGGTATAGTAGGTGAAACATCACATACATATTCATTTAATGGTATAGATACTTATGGAAATTTTAATTCTAAAATAACTTTATATGTTTTAGGGGCACCTAATGGAACTAAAATAAGTCCAAAGTTTGAAATACAAGAAAGTACTAATACAGATTCGAATTATACAATTAATTTAGGAAGTATTTCGTTTGATACTGAAAAGGTTAATTATGAATATGATAGTGAAAAAACAAATAAATATAGTGATAAAAGTTTAACAACAGGTTTTTACAACTATATGCCAACGATCGTATCTTCAAAAGAAGCAGATTATGATGTAAATTTAATAGGGCAAACAACAGAAGGACAAAAGACTACATATAATAATGTAACAGGTAGATATTTAAGTTATGTATTTGGTATTAAGATTTTAGGAAATGATTCAAAAGGAATCAAAGGTCTTACAATGCCAGATGGTTCTGATATAACATTTAGTATTAATGCATCACAAAATGGAAGTACGAAAACAGTTAATATTGATGATTCATGGATTAGATTATATGGTTCAAATAATGTATCTGGAATAGAACCTATTGCTGTCTCAAATCCATATAGTACAAATTCAACTGATGCAAGTATACTTGTTAAAAATCCTGGTGAAATAAAGGTTACAAAAACTGATTTAGGATATAATGCAGTTATAAGTGGTTATAAAATAAATTATACAAGTGCAAGTGTAAATGCAGATGGTACAAAAATATCTAATAAAGATCATTATATTGGTACATATGCAGTAACAGTATTCTCACCAAGAACAGATGCTGATGGTAAAAATGATATAGTAACAAGTCTTAATGTAAAAAATGTAAAAATAAAAGATGTAAGTGGTTCAGAAATAACTCTTTCAAATTATTCAGCAAATGCAACTAATAAATATTATGAAGTAAAAGATTATTCTTTAACTGGTGAATTTTATGATAGCGCAAGTAATAAAATTGCTAGTAAAGAAAGTGGAACAGGTGCTGTATCTAAAGGTGAAAATGTTACATATAAAACAACATTTAATTATAAGAAAACAATGTCTGATCAAGGATTAAAAGAAGTAATAAAAGTAGATCCAGATGCATATGGAGTAATGCAAAATGGAGATAAAGATATTAAGATAACTGTTGAAGGCACTGGTGATAAAAAATTGTCACAAGATGATTTTGAGATTACTTATTTAACAGGAAGTTTTGATAATTCAAATTATAAAGTAGAAGTAAAAACAAATGTAAGCAAGGAAGATTCATCTATTATAACAAGTGCATGTTCAAAATCTATTAGTTCATATACTAAAGATCAAATAATGAATATATATGGTGGTCCTTGCATTAAAGCAAATGATGGAGTAGAACAAACATTTAAAAAGATATCAGATGCTAGAACAAGTGATAATAATGAGATTCCAATAACTAAGATAGTTATTCAAACTAAGAAAGGTGTTAAACTTCCAGATTCTGCAAAGGTTACTGTTGAAGTACTTTTAAGAGTAAGAAATGTAAGTGATTTAACTAAAACATATCAAGCAACTGTAGTTGCAAGTTCATCAGATTATGATGATGTACTTACTTATTATGCACCAAGAGTTACAAATGATGAAAATAGTATAACAAGTCCTAATAACTATATAAAAACAGTATATAATGGAAATACTATAGCAAGCAAAAGTACTAATGCTTGGGGCGATTCATTAAAAATTGTTAATTTCACTTCTAGAGAAGAAATAACAGTAAAAAATAAAAATTCTGATGGTAGTATTAAAACTAACTATGATGTTTCTAAAAATGATACATTACTATATAATATAAAAACAACAATAAATGATGAAAATGAAAGAGTTGGTGCTGATGATACATGGTACATTAATCATTTAAAAGTTATAGTAACAATTCCAGAAGGAATTAATTATGTTCCAGATAAAGATCTTGGAACACCAGAAGTTACATATGAAAATAATACTACAAAATTAATTTATACACTTCCATATACTAAACCTAATATGAAGATTGATGAAATTAATTTTAAGGCAACATTATCTCCAAAAATTAAAGGTAATGGAGTACCTTTAACAGTAACAAGTACTGTAGAAGCAATAAATGTTAACAATGAAAAAGATACAAGTTATTTTAGTTATTTAACAGGTAGTTTTACAATTTATGCCACAGGTATAGAAAATGTAATTGTTACACAAAAAATTGGTGAAAATGGATCCAAAGTAGAAAAGAATAGTGAGTTTAGTTATATATTAGATATATATAATAATACAAATAAAAATTTAACTGATTATGCTATACTTGATATTTTACCAAGTATAGGTGATAGAAATGGTTCTGATTTTAATGGTACATATAAGGCAAAAATAGAACTTCCAAGTACTATGGGAAATGCCAAAGTATATTGTTCAAATCAAGAATATAGTAAGTTAAATAATGAAGTATTAGATTCAAATAATGAATTTAAAGAATGTAATTTAGATGATTATACAGAAGTAACTGCAATAAAAATAACAAATATAAACTTAGAAGCAAATAAGGCAGCAGATAGTATTAAGGTTACATTAAAACCAGAAAATAATAATTATTCTGATAAATATGTAAATTCATTTGTTGGTGCTTCTAAAACATATACTCAAAATGAATCAAATAAGATAGAAGCAAGTGTAATAAGTAGAAATATTTCTGGTAGAGTATTCATTGATAATAATGAAAATGGTATAGAAGATGATGGAGATACTTATTATAAAGATATGCCAGTTACTTTATATAAACTTGATTCAGATAATAATATGAAGAAAATTAGTGATGCAACTACAGATAAAGATGGTAAATATATGTTTAAAGATTTAGATGTAGGAAGATATAAAATAAGAGCAAACTATAATAGTTCTTTATATGATTTAACACTTAGATATACAACAGAAGATACAACTAAAGATTCTGATGGATATAAAGTAGATGATAATATTATTGAAATAAGTAATAAAAGAACTCCAGATGAATCTGATGGTATAAGAGTCACAAGAGAAATTGAATCAATAAAAGATATGAATATAGGGTTAATTTCTAGAAAAACATTTGGATTTGATATAAAGAAATATATAACAAGAATTGATTTAAATTATAATAATACTTTAAATACACTTAATTATGATAATCAAACTAAGGTTTTACTAAGTGTTAGAAATAGTTTAAGAGCAACTGCAAAAGTATATTATGGAATTGAAATAACAAATAATTCTACATCATCTGGATATGTAAAATTGATAAATGAAGATATTCCTGTTGGACTTACATTTAATTCAAGTGATGAACTTAATAAAGATTGGTTCTATTCTGATGGTGAAATTAGAAGTATTGCACTAGAAAATGATTTAATTAATCCTGGTGAAAAAAGATATTTAACAATAGCGCTTGATATGCCTTCACAAACTGAAGCAAGAACATTTATTAATACAGTAACTCTTCTTGAAGTTGAAAAGAAGGAAGATGAAATAGAATCAACAGATGCAACTGTCACTTCAAATACATATAAAGTTGGAGAAGCAGTAAGATATGCAGGTATTGATTTCCATGTTATAAATACTGTGGATAAAGATAATGAACAAATATTAACTTTACTTGCTGATTCGAAAACTGTAAGTAAGAAGATGGGACATATGAATTCTGGTAGTTCAGTATACAGATGGAGCGATTCAGAAATTAATAAATATATAAATAATAGTTTTATTAATGAAAATTCATTAAATTTACCAATACTTGTTGATACTAGTGTTTGTGATGATGCATCTGGATTACAAAGCGCATCATATGGTGGAACATTAATAAGTGAAGGAAAATGTGTTTCAAATATGTATAATACTTATAAGGTAAGATTATTAACTGAAAATGAATATAATAGTTTAAAACAATCTAATAACTCTGATTTATCATGGTTATATGGTAGTAGTGATTTCTGGTTAATGAATTCAGTTTATAAAGAACAAAAACATGATTCATATGGAAATATAACATCAGATACAGATGTTAAAAACTATGCTAAATATGTTAATAAGACTAATTCGTCAGTTCAAAATGCAACTGTTAATACTGCAAAAGAAGTTAGACCAGTTATTACAGTTTCAAGTAAGAATATAATTCCAGAATAAAAGGAAATAATGTAAAAATTATTTCCTTTTTTTTCTATTCCATTTTCATTTCAAATAAGATATCTCTAAGTTCTGTAGCTCTTTCAAAGTCTAATTCTTTAGCAGCTTCCATCATTTCTTTTTCAATTTTTTCCATCATCTTTTGTTTATCTTTTTTATTATATGCTTTACTAATTTCTTTGTTTTTACTAGTATCTGTATTTTTAATTACATCTCTAATTTCTTTCTTTATAGTAGTTGGTGTAATATTATGTTCTTTATTATAGGCAATTTGAATAGTTCTTCTTCTTTCGGTTTCTTTAATTGCCTTTTCCATAGCATCACTAATAGTATCAGCATACATTATTACGTGACCACTTGCATTTCTTGCAGCTCTTCCTATAGTTTGTATTAAACTTCTTTCACTTCTTAAGAAACCTTGTTTATCCGCATCTAGTATTGCAATAAGTGATACCTCAGGTATATCTATTCCTTCTCTTAAAAGGTTAACACCTACAACAACATCATATTTACCAAGTCTTAAATCACGAACTATTTCCATTCTTTCTAAAGTTTTAATTTCATTATGAAGGAATGCAACTTTTATATTCGCACCTTTTAAATAATTAGTAAGTTCTTCACTCATTCTAATTGTTAAAGTAGTAACAAGTGTTCTTTCATTTTTTTCTATCCTATTTTGTATTTGTTCTATTAAGTCATCTATTTGATTTTGTGATTGTTTAACTTCAATAGTTGGATCAAGTAAACCTGTAGGTCTTATTATTTGTTCAGCAAACTTATTATGTACTTTTTCTAGTTCATAATCTCCAGGAGTTGCGGATACATATATAACTTCATTAATTTTTTTCTCAAATTCATCAAATTTTAAAGGTCTATTATCAAGTGCACTTGGAAGTCTAAAACCATATTCAACAAGGACACTTTTTCTCATTCTGTCTCCGTTATACATCGCACGAACTTGTGGAAGAGTTACATGAGATTCATCGATAACCATTAAATAATCATCAGGAAAGAAATCAAGCAAGGTAGTAGGAGTTTCTCCTTCTTTTCTAAATGCTAAATGTCTACTATAGTTTTCTATACCTTTACAAAAACCAGTTTCTTCCATCATTTCAATATCATAATTAGTTCTTTGCTCTAGTCTTTGTAATTCTAATAATTTATTGTTTGCTTTAAAGTATGCGAGTCTTTCTCTTAATTCTTCTTTTATATTTTTAACAGCCAATTTTAATTTGTCTTCACTTGTAACAAAGTGCGATGCTGCAAATATTGTTATTGTTTGTTTTTGAGAGATAACTGCGCCTGTTGTAGTATCAAATTCAATTAATTTTTCAACTTCATCTCCAAACAAATCTATTCTGTATGCAGTTGTTCTAGAGTAAGCAGGTACTACTTCAATAGTATCACCTTTAGTTCTAAATGTTCCACGAACTAAATCCATATTATTTCTTTCATAAAGCATTTCGACTAATTTTTCAAGTATTTGATCTCTATCAATTACATCTCCAACCTTTAGCGATAATGTTTTATTTTCATATTCTTCTTTTTCACCTAAACCATATATACATGAAACAGACGCAACAACTATTACATCATCTCTAGAAATAAGTGCGCTAGTTGCGCTGTGTCTTAATTCATCTATTTCGTCATTAATAGATGCATCTTTTTCAATAAATGTATCACTTGATGGAACATAGGCTTCTGGCTGATAATAATCATAGTAAGAAACAAAATATTCAACACGATTTTCAGGAAACAACTCTTTTAATTCTGAGTATAATTGACCCGCAAGAGTCTTATTATGAGCTAAAACTAGCGTTGGTTTATTAACTTTTGCGATAACATTTGCAATTGTAAAAGTTTTACCAGTACCCGTAGCCCCTAGTAAAACCTGGTATTTCTCATGATTATTAATTCCATCTACTAATTCTTTTATAGCCTCTGGTTGGTCACCACTTGGCTTATATTTTGATACTAATTTAAACATATTTCCCTCCTTATGACAATCATTATAAAAGTTATTATTTTATTTTCCAATATCCACCATTGTTTGGTCCAATTCTTTCAATAATATCATTGTTAACTAATTTTCCTAAATTATATTTAATACCATCTGATGTAATATTTAATTTGTTTGCTAATTCATTTCTTGTAATTTTTGGATTTTCTTTTATTAATTCTATAATTTTTAATTGATTATTATTAAATTTTATTTTTTGGGTAGTTTTTTGGGTAGTTTTTTCTAATGCTGAATTAATGCACATTAGCATAAAGTCAATAAATACATTTACATTTCCGTTAATGTGACATTGTGCAATGGAATCATAATATTTTGTTTGATTTAAATAAATTTCTTCTTCAATAGGAATATATTCAAACTTTGAGTTCCAATTAGTTAAAATCAAACTTACCCAAAATCTGGCCATTCTACCATTACCATCACTAAATGGGTGTATATATACAAAATAATAATGAAATATACTTGATAAGATTAGCGGATGAATTTCATTTTCATTCTCAGTTATAAAGTTAAATAAGCTTTTCATAAGAGATGGAACTAGTAAAGACTGTGGTGCGGTATAAATGACTTCATTCCCTTTTTTTACTCCTTCACCATGATTTCTATAATATCCATTATCATCTTCAAAATATTTCATCATTAATGTATGAGCTTTTAAAAAATCACTTTCGTTTTTCCAATTATATTCATTTATATGTTCATATAGTTCATTAGCATTTTTAACTTCTTGAATTTCTTTTCTATCGCCTAAAACCATTTTGTTGTCAACAATACTTTTAACTGATTCTAATGATAAAGAATTTGCTTCAATAGCTAATGAAGAGTAGATTGATCTAACCTTAGATTTAACTTTTAATTTTCTTTTTTTATCATTATCGTTCATAGTTATTAAATCAAGTTTATTTTCTATTTCTTTTATAATTTTTTTGTTATCTTCTGTAATATAAAATACTGGTTTTATTGTATCTATACTCTTCATTTTTATTCTCTCCTTTTATATATTTTTTGATAAATTTATTGGATAAAACAAAGTAAATGTAAATGTTTCCTAGTAAATTATTTTAACACTTATTTAATATTAAAACAAGAAAGCGTATTTACTTTCCTGTTTTATTGTTGTATTTTTTACTAAAGTTCTTTATATTAATTTACTATATAAAGTATTTATATCTTTCAGAATAAGGTACTTTTCTTTTTATAAGATCAGCCTCTTCTTTATATTTTTTGTCATAATGGGCTGCAAGTGAATATTCATTTGTATCTGTTATTATAAATGATTGTTTTTTGTTATCAAAAATAACTTTAGGTATTTGAACGACATTATAACCCATAATCAAATAATTAAAATAAAATTCATATGGATTCATTTTTGTTGTAGTTATTGTATTATTTACTTGTGTTTCTATTTTATCAAAACCAATTGTTGAAACGGCAAAATCTTTCATGAATTCATCTGTTATTAAATCCATAAGTTCATTTTTAGATAGATCATGAAAAGTATTCATTACAACATTTAGTACCATTTTATATTCTAAATCATCACATGTTTCTAACATTTTTTTAGATTTTTCATAAGCATCTTTATATGTAGAAATATTATGATTAAAATAAGGATGAGTTTTTAAAGTTCTTTTTATATCATTACTATTTTCCATTAATTTAAGAAAATAATCGTATATTTGAATTTTACTTTCTAATAACATTAATAATACTTTTCTACAATCTAATGAATAAAGATTTTTTAAAAACGGATTATATTTAAAAATCTCTAAACAATTCATATTTAAATAATTTCTAACATCACCAGCAGAGATATCATTATTAAGAAATCTTTGATAATCATTAATTAAGTTATTTTTAAGTGAAATTAAATGTTCTTTAGGTTCTTCTGGTTTACTTAATGAAATTATTGGTTTTTCACCCAATATCTCTAATGATTTTTCTAATTCTTCAAAAAAGTTAGCAGAAAAATGATCTGTAGTCATATAATATATTTTGTTATTTGGCATTATAAATGCTGGAATTAATGTTAATGGTGTTGGTAGTACACCCATTTTTATATTATCTTCAGTTATATTTGCTAATTCTACGGTTAATGGCTTTAATTCCTTATAATTTAGTGTCATATAATCACTGGCCTTTCAAAATTTTTGATTTAGTATAACACAAAATATATAAAATTGCTATATAAAGTAAATAAATACAGTTATAATTACATTTTATTTGAAAGTAAAACAAGAAAGTTAATATAACTTCCTTGTGTGTTAATTATTAATTTATTTAAAAATTATGACCATAATCTCTTATTAGTCCTTTTACTAAATTATCTGTTCTTTTTGCTTGTTCAATTCTGATTTGTTCCTTTACTTTTCTTTGTTTTAAATTATATATTTTTTCTTTTGCTTTAAGTAAAACATATGATTCATATGCACTTAATTCTTCAAATTTATTTTGCTGTGATTCTATATATTCCTCTAGTTGTTCAATTGTTTCTAGTTTTGAAATAGTTTTTGATGCTAATTCAATTTCTTCTTCTGTTAATTTAGTTTCAATCAATGTCTGTAATGACATGCTATCCATAAATCTTGTAACGATATCATATTCCTCCTTACTACAGTTTTTATTTTTATATTTTAAAAATAATTCTGATATCATAAGTTGATTTTTAATTCTTGAATATTCATTTATTTCACTTCTTTGAATAGAGTCATGATTTTTATTTTCTAATTTTTCTAAAAGCGCTGTTTCATCAGGTTTTAGATAACTTGTAAATTTTATCCATATATCAATGTCGCTATCTACATTTAAGTATTCTATACCCCTTACAGGATAAAGTAAAGGTGTTTTTCTTATTATAAGTTTTTCCATGTTAAACCTCCTATTTGTATTATATCATAGAGTTTAATATTTTAAATATTTTTTTATATGTTAAAATGATTTATGTATGGGGAGAGTTTTATATGAAAGTTAAGAATTATATTATTGAAAACTGTTATGTATTTATAGATGAATTAGAAAGAGAATTATGTAAAAGAGGTATATCTTACGTAAGGATAGATAGAGAAATTCATTTTTTAAATCAAATTATTAGATTATATGATTTTGAACTTGATAGAGATATCATATATAGTAGATTAATTAATGGAATTAGTTTGAAAAATCAAAATATTTTGTGTCATGAATTATCCGAATGTATAGATTTTATGCCAGAAAAAAATAACATAAAAAAATTATCTTATCAGAGACAAAATAAAAAGTCTCTAAAGTATGAGTCGAGAATGGTTAGTCAAAAAATTAAAAAATATTCAAAATAGAAATATATCCCCTTTACTTAAAATTTGTTGAACCAATTTTATTTTTTTTGAAAATAGTGTATAATTTAGAATAGAAGAGTATATAGGTGATAAGATGAGTAAAAATAAGAAAATATTGATAATTATACCAATACTATTATTGGTAATAATTATAATGTCTATGAATATAAGTAGTTTAAAAAAACTATTTGCAGATATAAATAGTTTAAGTACTGATACAACAACATTTAAAGATTGGTCAGAGGCTCCACAAACCCTTGATTCAAAATATTCAAATTCAACTATATTTTTAACTAAAGATTCATCTTTTGAAGTATACAGAAACAAAGATGGAGAAGTAAAGAAATATACATGTGATTATAGTAAATTTATTGACGGTGATACTTATTCTATTGAAGAAGAATATATGAAAAATAGTGAGTATAAGTTTAAAATACAATGGAAAAAAGTTAGTGTTAACGATAATGGAAATGATTATACATTTTGTTTTCCAACTCCAGAAATTGATTTACTTGATGGAGTAACAAAACAGTATTTAGATACAGAAGTAAAATTATCTGATGGTTTCAGTATTCTTGCAAAAAATAGTTCAATTGATAGTTCTGGAAATTATGTTGATGCTGTACTTACAGCGAAAAACATAGATTTTTGGCCAAATACAGAATTAAAAAAATGTGTATACAAATCCTATATAAATGTTAATCTTTTAAATGGAATAACAACTGGTGATTATGCGGGATTAGAAAATATCAATCGTTCACAAGTTACTGAGAAACTTGGTATTCCATTTGAGTTTTTTTTGACACATTATATTGGACAAGTAGATGCAAGTCTTTCCTTTTATAAAGCTAATACATATGGTACATCTAATCAAGAGTATGCAGATATAAAAAAAATAATAGGATTGTATTCAGATATTGATATATATAATAATTATAATGATGATGATGATAAAAAAAGTGTATTTGAGAATAGAATTTTTAAAGGAAATGAGGGCGTAGCTTTTACAAATCCAGAAAATAATAAGACAATATATTATGATGTGGATGGTAAATATGGGAAGAAGGTACAAATAACTAATAGTGATGGTAGTAAAACAGTACGTGATTTTAGAGAAAAACTAAGTTCTATCACTTCATTAGATGAGAATAACAAACAATATAGTGGTGTTTATGTTAGTTCTGATCCAGATAATATAAATGTTGCGGATATTCATGAAAAAACATCATTATTTATCACAGAAGATTTAGAAAATGTAGATGAGTTTAATTTTAGATATGCATCTGGAAAGGGTGCAGGAATTAGATTTTCTTTTGTATCACCTATAAAATATGATATAGCGGGTCCTGTAAAAACATCATCAGTTACTAAAACGACTGATAATAAAAATTATATTTATAGTATAATTCAAAAGATTCCAAACAACTATTATGGATATGCGTTAAAGTTTGCAAACTATAGTGGAACATTATATAACTCAATTTCTATATCAGATATATTTGATGAAAAACTTACTAATATAGATAAAAATAAAATTACAATAGTAAATGAAAATGATTTAGATGTTACAAAGTATTTTGATATTTCACTTAGTGAAGAAAATGGTAAAACTAAACTTGTTGCGACAATATCTAGTTCAAATAGTGATAATTTTATATCACAAGTAGACTTTTATAATCATACTTATAAAGTTAGTGTTCCTGTAACTACGAAAGATAAAATAAATAAAAATAAAATAAGTAATAAGGCATCAACAACAGTAGATAATGATACTAGTAATATTCTGGAATCAAATAATGTAGATGTAGATGTATATTATACAGTAACAATAAATCATATAGATGAATATGATAATACAATATTAAAAACGACAACAGATGAAGTTATTTATGGTAATACATTTAGTAGTAATAAAGAAGATTTTGAAAATTATGAAAATGATTACTACGAGTCAGACGCTGATGATGGGCAAAATAGTGGAGTAGTTAATAAAAATATAACAGTAAATTATTATTATAAGAAAAAAGCAACAGTAACAGTAAACTATTATAAAGAAGGAACAACAGAGAAGTTGGCAGACTCAGATACGTTAAATAAATACTATGGTGATACTTATGATGTATCAACAAATGAGTATAAAAATAAAAGTACAATACCAAGTAAATATGAATATTCAAGTGTAAATCCATCAAATGAAGTAACAGGAACTATTACAAAGTCGTCAATAATAATAAACTATTATTATAAGTTAAAAGATGCCAAGATTGTAATAAATTATCTTGAAGATAAAACTAATAATAAGCTTGCAGAATCAACAGTAATTGATAAAAAATATGATGATAAATATGATGTAACAAACTATAAAGATAATAAAAATATATCAACTGATTATAAATATGTAAGTTATACAAGTACACCAGAAAATGCATTAAATGGAACAGTAAGCCAAGATGTAATAACAATAAATTATTATTATGCATTAAAAGATGCAACAATAAATATAAAATATTTAGATGAATTAACAGGACAAAGTATATTAAATGAAGAAAATATACAAACAAAATATGGTGTAGAATATAGTTCATTAAATTTAGATTCATATAAAAAAGAAATAACGGGATATGATTATTCAAAAACAGAAACGACACCAAAAGACATTAGTGGAAAAGTAAATCAAGATACAACAACAATAATTCATTACTATAAGAAAAAATCAAATATAACAATAAAATATTATGATATAGAAACAAAGAAAGAAATCGCAAAAGAAAATGTAGATAATAAAGTACATTATGGAGACATATATAATGTAGAATCTAAAAAAATAGAAACAGAAAAAGAAGAGATATTTAAGAATTATAATTTTGAAAAATATGAAAGTAATAGTAAACAAAGTGATGATTTAAAACAAATAAAAATAGATAATGAAAATGTAACAGTAGATTTATACTATAGATTAAAGACATCAACACTAACAATAAAATATCTAGAAGAAACAACAAATAAAGAACTTGCTGAAACATATACAAAGAGTATGAAATATACAGAGGTATATAATGCAACAGAGATAAGAGATAAAGCAGGAGTACCAAAGAATTATAATTTAGTAAGACATGAAAGTTCAACAGGAGTATTATCAGGAACAATAAGTGAACCAAGTATATTAATTATATTCTATTATGAAAAGAAAGATCCAAAACTAGAAACAAGTGTAAGTAAGACAGGAACAAAAGAAATAACAAGAAAGGATGCAGAAGTAGGATATAAACTAAATTATAAAGCAGTAATAAAAGATTATATAGGAGATGCAAAAGTAACTTATATAGATAAATTGCCATATGAAATAGATGAAGAAAAATCAGATATATCAGGAGGAAAATATAATAAAGAAACTAAAACGATAATCTGGGAAGAAACATATGAAAAGATAAATATGAAAAAAGAAATAACATTTACAAAAGAAATAAAGGTAGTATATATTGGAATAGAAGATACAGATAGAATAATGACAAATGAAATAGAAACAACAATAAAGTTAGATAATAAAGAAAATACAGTAACAAGTGATTATGATACAAATATAAAGATTCCAGGAGAAATAGTAATACATTATTATGATAAAGAGACAAAAGAGAAATTAGCAAAAGACATAGAGAAAACAGATTTAATAGGAAATCAATATGTAAGTGAAGAAAAAGAATTTGAAGGATATAAGTTAGTAAGCAAACCAGAAAGTAATGTTCATATATATAAAGAGAAGAAACAAGAATTTAGTTATGAATATGAAAAAATAAAATTTAAAATAACAACAAAAGTAGAAGGAGAAGGAGGAACAATAGAAGGAGACGAAATAGTAAAATATGGAGAAGATTCAAGTAAAGATAAAATAAAGATAAAAGCAAAAGATGGATATGAAATAAATAAAATAACCATAAATGGAGAAAGTTATGAAATAACAGATAGAAATGAAATAATAATGCCATATTTTAAAGAAGTAAAAGAAGACAAAGAAGTAATAGTATCATTTGTAAAAAAGATAGAAAATCCAAAAACAATAGATAATATAATGTCATATATAGGATATGGAATATTATCAATAATAGGATTAGTAATTTCCGGAATTGTTCTTATAAAAAATAAAACTCAAGAGAAAATTTAATCTCTTGAGTTTTTTTCTTTTGATTTGTTAAAAAACTAACATATTATCTTGAAAGAAAATAAAATATTAGCTAATTTTAATTTTTATTCCAACCAAGTATTTTTATAACTCTTTTATTAGGATATACATATCCAGATAATGGATAATTTTCTAAGTTAAGAGAGTTTGAATTTATAAGTAAATCAGTTATTTTTCCGTTATTATCTTTAATATTACCTATTATAACAACAGTATGTCTATAGTTATTATTATATCCAACTTGTCCAATATCACCAGCTTCAGCATAGAAAGGATTTATATCTACTTCTGCGCATAATCCATAACCTTTATTTGCTTTAGCATAATCATAAAAGAATGTTACACCTGTCCATGATGTTGATCTACCATTTTTACTTTTAGTTTCATCTAAATCATTTCCATAATATTTCCAAATTGCATCACCTTGTAAATCCATAGGAACTCCGCCGTTATATACTACTTGTGATGCGAAGTTTTGACAGTTTCCACCATATTCACTAAAGTTTGACCATTTACTATTTCTATTTGTTACATATTTTTTAGCGTAATTTAATGCTTTTGTTCTATCATATTTATAATCACAAGTTTTAGTAATAGTATCTTTTTTATTTTCATATCTACTTAAATAAGTTTTAAAATCTGATACTTCATCTTTAAAATCAGATATATAATCTTCTTTCATTTTATCAAGTTCTTTTTTAGCATTTTTATCTGATTTACCTGTTTTATATTCATTTGTTATCATTACATAAAAATCTTGAACTTTTCTTAAACTTTTTATTTTATATGTATTATCAGTTTTCTTTAATACAAATGTGTTTTCAACCTCGTATGCTTTAGATTCTATATCTTTCATAAAGTCAAAATGAAAGTAATCATTTTCAAGTACTTTTACAGTAACTGTATCATTTTCATTATCTATATCATCAAAAATGATATCATATTTAGCATTACCAATAGTCATTTTATTTCTTTCAAGCTTTCTAGAATTAATAAGTAGTGAGATTGCTGTTTGATTAATATATGCTTCTTCATAAGCGTCATCACAAAATAGGTTAGTCATATCTATTTCTTTTAATGTAGTAATAGATTTAAAATAAGAATCCATATATTTTACTATTGTATTTTGAATATCTTTATCTATATCATCATTATAGTTATCGGTTTTACTTACCTTATTTAAATACGTTTTTGGTTCATTACTTTTTACTACTTCATTCTTATTATCTTTACCGGAATTAATAAGTACACTAGTTAGTTTTATTATTAAAAGGATTACTATTATTAACATTAATATATTTTTAATTTTATATCTTCTTCTCTTTTTTCTTCTTTTTTTCATACTGCCACATCCTAAAAATATTATATCATTAATATCTTAATTTTAAAATAAATGTTCACAATTAATTCTTAATCATAAAATATTATGAGGAGGAATATACATGTTTGAAAATATGGATAATAATTGTAATAAAAAATGTAATAATCGTAAATACTGTTATGTAATAGGCCCAACTGGTCCAACGGGTCCGGCAGGTCCAGTTAATATAACAGTAGGTGAAACTATAACTGGTAATTATGATGAAAATGCATCTGTTACAAATGTTGGTGATAAAGAAAATATAATATTAAACTTTACTATTCCAAGAGGAGAACCAGGATTTGTTGGTGCGTAAGGCGACAAAGGAGATAAGGGTGAGCCTGGTGAAAAAGGAGAAATAGGTCCAATGGGACCTACTGGAAATGTTGGTGAACCAGGTATTCCTGGAGAAAAAGGATTACCTGGTGATATTGGCCCAACGGGACCAACAGGTCCAGCTGGCCCAGCATCAGGAGCATCAGCATATGGTGAAAGATACTCAAATACACCCCAGGTAATTCCATTAACGCAAGATATAGAAGCAGCTGTTCCACTTGAACAAACAGGTCCATCTTTATTTACAGAATATATAAATACACACTCAATTACAGTAAATAAACAAGGTCTTTATTTAGTACTTTATTATTTAAGTGCGGCACCTTCTATGGATGGCAATATAACAATTAGTGTTAGATTAAATGGTACAAAAATACCAGGAAGTGAAGTAAATAGTGAAGGAATATCAAATTACTTTAATCAAATAAGTGGTTCATTATTAACGACTATTGATGAAGGAGACGAATTATCTCTTGGTGTTAAATGTAATATAACGCTCAATTTAACATTTAATGGTTCATCTAATGCTAGAGTTATTATAATAAAATTAGATTAAGCAACATGTGTTGCTTTTTAATTATTCATTAAATTTATATTTCCATAAATTATAATGAGAGGTGGTAAAATGAAAGTATTAGATAGTAAAACAGTAGTAGTTTCAAATAGTGATGAGTTAAAAGAGATATTAGAGGAAGATAATACATATTCATATATATATCTTGATTCAGACATAACTTTAACAGAAGGAATTACAATTAATCAAGATAAAAATAGGATAATCATAGATGGAACTTATGATAATGTTAGGCATACTTTAACAGGACTTGATAGTAGTGAAAGTACTGATACTATAATAGTAAGTAGTATAGAAGGAAAGTATACATTTCAAAATATTGATATGGTAGGATCAAATTTATATGGAATGATATATGTTCCTTCAAATAGTATTTATGCAAATTTGATAACAGAGTTTATAAATATAAAATTTAATGGAGTAGAATTATCATATAATCCATATGGTGTAGTTATAATAATGGATTCAAATATTACTACAGAAGATACAAATGAAAAAACTGCACAAAGAGTGTGCGACGCAAATAAGATTGAAATAGGTGGTAAAACTACAATTTATAGTACCGCCGTTCATGCAGTGTTATTCTCTTTTCTAACTACAACTTTAGATCCATCAATTACATTTTTACCTAATAGTAGAGTTACAATAACTACAGAATTAAGAGAATTTATGAATGGAACAACAAGGCTTGGTTTTTATGTCTTACATGATGCAAATGTATATATATCGACAGGTAATGGATTTGCAGCATATACATTTCATGGCACAAATAATGTACTTATTGATGAAAGAGCATCATTAACATTTCTAGAAACTAAACATCAAAGAGTCCCAATGTGGGTAATATATGGTGTGCTTACTGTTAATGAAGAAGCAAGCGTTTCAATAATTAATACATATGCAAGTACTCCATCTGATAACTATAATATTCGTTTTAAAGGTACAGCAAATAAAATAATATTAAATAATCCAAAAAGTTTTGTTATGTATAGTAAAAATGCAAATGTAATGTATACAGAAAATCCTGTTGAGTTTTCATTTAATGTAAGTAGAGCAAACTTTTGGGTAGATTCTACAGATGTATTAGTTGCGGGTTCTATTTCTAATATTCCTGACTTTTCATATTATAAGGAAGATGAATTAATGATGATTAATGGAACATTTACAACTACTGAAACAACAGTAACGTCACATAATTTTACAGAGGAAGAACTTAAAACTATACCTGATATAAGTAATTTTTCATTTATAAATAGAAAACAGTTTTCAGTAGGTAATTCATATTTAACTATATATCCTATTAATAATACATCACAGGCAATAATGGGCTATACAGAGAATTTGTCAGAGATTTTAATAAAATATGATGGTAATGAAATAAATGTAAATGTAGAAAGTGATGGAAGCTTTTCATATCCACTTGATAACGTTATACCTGATAATACAAATATTGAGATAACATCATGTGTTCCAACTAGTTTTATATACGAAACAAGAAAATTAGTGACACCTCATAATGGGGAATTAACTTTAGTAAAAGGCTCTAATAATGTACCATTTACTTTAAATCCGGTAAATTTATCACCAGTAATATTACCTAAAACATCTGATACTACATTAACTATTGTAGATAGTAGAATTAATAGTTCTGAATTTAAAGTATATGTAAAACTTTTAAAACAAATGGAATCTGAAACAGGTAAAGTATTAACTGATGCAGTAATATTTAAAAATTTAGATGATTCTATTAGTACTTTAAATGAAAATAATTTACTTGTATATACTGGAGAAAATAATGAGGGCACAAATAAAATAACAACTGTTACATGGTCTACTGATAAAGGAATACTATTAAGTTTAGAAAATAATGCTTTAGAAATAAATGAAGAATATAATGCTAAAGTAGTGTGGACTATAGAAGAATAAAAAAAATCACCGAAAGTGATTTTTAAATTCCCAAATAAGGTGTATCACATCCGCCATACCTTTTTCTTGCTGGACTTATTACTGTAACATAATTACTTACTATTTTAGTACTACCCCCGCATTCTAATGAACAATTACTTTTTAGTATAAAAAATCCATTATGCCTTTTTCGCAACGAGAAACGTAAGAGTAGTACTTCCTGAGTGAGATACATCATCTAAGTTTACTGTTAGTGTGTGGCTTCCTTCATCATAATTATATTTTGAAGTTTCAGCTTTAACCCCATCAATAGTAACACTATCATTTACAAATTCAACTAATGTATTATCTAAAACATCTGTTATAACAGGATGTTCATAAGTAGTATCAGTTGCATTATCTAGAGTTATAGTATATATAAGATATCCACTAACCCAGTTATCTTTATCAGCTTCTTTAGTAAGTGATAATCCTTCTACCATATTAACTACAGATGTATTTGATGTTAAACTTGTTGGAACACTATTATAATTACCTATAGAAGTTGCAGTATTGTTTAATTCACTCATAATAAAACCTCCTATGATAATATATGAAAAAAAATAAACAATATTATAGATTAATTCTATTATTGTTTATTTCTTTATTAAAGGCTTCATCAATAGATGAATTAACATTATTATTTCTTAAAATATTCTTTAAATATTGAATCCATAATTCATTATTTATCTTTTGATATCCTTTATTTAATAATTCAGTAAATACTTTTTCATCTTCTATATTTTTTATAAACTGTGAATATGTTAAATCAATTAAGTAATAGTCTTTAGTAAGTTTATTTATTGGTACTAAAATAAATTGATGCTCATAATCAAAACCTAAATCACTTGTATTTATAAGTCTTGCAAGTATATGATTTTTCTTTAATTCATTATATACATAACTACTATATACTTTACACATTCTGTCTTTTGTAAGACCATTTAATTCATTATTTACAGTTTTAATGCTGTCACTAATTACTTTATTTTGATCAACTTTCATTATGTTTTGACTCCACTCAAATAAGTCCATAATATTTCTCCTATCTAAATATTTTACTTATATCATTTTCTTCAAGTTCATCTCTATTATATTTATAATCTTCATTTGAATTAATTATATTGTCATAATAATTAATTTTTTTATTTGGCTTTTCACCAAGTCCAAGTGATGATAGATAAAATGGTTCACCATATTCTTTAGCGACTTCTTCATTAAGTTTTATAAAACCATTTTTTATTAATTCTTTCGCAAAAACTTTATTTTTTACAAAGTAACCAGGATCTGGAGTTTTATCCATATAGTACATACCTTTATTACATTTTTCTTTTGTAAAAAATTGTCTATAAGTTGCATCTATTAAAAAATGTTCTTCTTTTATTTCATCATCTTCTTTTACATTTAAGGTAAGAGTTCCAAAAGCATGATTTAAGTTATAATCAAAATCATTTTGAGCAGTATTTTTAGTAACTTCAAATCCCATTTCTTCAAGTGGATAAAGTGTTACAAACTGAGCAAGTTCACAGTATCCATCAAGTGAATTACCTTTTATATTTACACCAAGTTCTGATATAAATTTTCTTGTATTTTGAACAGTCCAATTTAATATGTATTTTGCGTCGTCAGTAGTTACATATTTATTTTTTTTATAGTTGTTTAAAAGTTCTTTGACTTTATTATAATCAACATCTGTTATTAAAGGTATTTCATCAATAATAAAAGTATTAGAGTTTTCTGTTACTCCCATCATTTCTTTTCTTTCTTTATATAAAGATAAGAAAATTGCTATTATTTCAAATATTATAAATACTACACCAATATATCTACTTGGTGTAAGCCCATTTTCTGCAATACGAGTATATATTG
>ENA-OPEX01000057-OPEX01000057.1-human-gut-metagenome-genome-assembly--contig:-NODE-57-length-26460-cov-1.773414_pt1 | contig 26460 bp, 18 predicted proteins | sample MGYA00241303_ERZ501540 | MGnify/ENA primary metagenome ERZ501540 (study PRJEB25962, sample SAMEA2042431) | human gut metagenome | biome: human gut; feature: human-associated habitat; material: faeces...
TATAGCTGTCTCCGAATATACCACCATCTAACGATGAATCCCATTCAAGATTTCCAGCATTAGCTTGTAATATTAAATGAGATACTGACTGATCATATCCAGGAAGTCCTGCTAAAGAAGAGTATGTCAGATTACTTACCAATTCCTCAGCAGTTAAATCATTTTTACGTAATTCTCCTATCACAATTTTACCGTTTTCATCTAACTTAGCAGAAAACGTATACCAAGTATAATATTTTAAATCATTTGGTAGATATTCCAGATCGTAATACTCTTCTGTTGTAGTTAAAGCTTGTAAATTTCCGCCGCTTCTTAATGCATAATGACTACCATTTAAAGTACATAACTCGAAGTTAGAATATCCTTTATCTTTTACTGTCTGTAATATGTTTGCTACGTTTTCTTCGGTAAACCAATCGTCATCTGAATATGGGGCATAATATGTATAAACAGCGTTAGTATCTGTTCCTCCAGATACATTAGCACTAATAACATTATCTTCAGATATTGTGATATTTTCTCCAGCCGTGTATGTTTTTACATTATCGTCCACATATTTCTTAGTCGCTGGATGATAATTTTTCGTTGGAACGAAATTAACGACATTAGAATTGTTAGTACTAGTAATAGGTAAATATGGTAAAGGTACCGTATGTATACTAATGGAAGTATACTCTCCATTGTGTATACCAATACTCACACATACTTTAAATCCTAATCCCTCATTGTTTAAAGTATAATCCTCGTACTGAACTGCTGATACAAATGAAAGACCTACATGATTAGAAGCATATTCACTAGGACTTTTATCCAAAGATGCGTTTGGGTAACATTCTATATAACTTCCATCGTTAATAAACTGGTCGTTAAACTTAACGACTATTTTAAAATTCATATTGTCTACAGTGCTTAGAAATTCTCTGAAATCTTGTGCTATTTGAGAATCGCTTGGGTAAGTGTACGTTTCGCCATTTATTCGTTGTGTACTTTTGTCAATATATATGTAAAATATAGGTTGTTCCCCTTTCGCACTAATCGTATTTCCGTCTATTGTAATGTTGTCACCAGCAATTAGAGCGTTTTGTTTCTTATTTAGTTCCTCATTAACTATATCTTTCGTATAATAATTTTCTAAATCAGGTATATTAATACCCAAATCTTCTAATGTTTTGTTTCCGGTTAATTCTACATTGTTAATCTTAGGTTTATTGGCTAATTCTAAATAATTTGTAGTACCACCTGTACTACCTCCACCGTTCTTGCCCAAAGCGGCAAGAGCGATTATTCTTGCTACTCCGTCTGTCTTAGCCATATTAATCACCTAATTCCTTCCAATGTATAACACCACTACCAGAAATCTCTAATTCCATTTCATCTATGCCTTCTACGATAGCAAGATAAAGACCTGGAGTAGTTGTCTCAGTTACTTTATCAAGAGTCGTCATGTTTATTAAGGCAATAGCATAGGAGTTGTTTGATTCAAAATTTGCATGAGAGCCTTTCATAGAAAGTTTTGCATCGCCATCAATTTGAATACTCATAGTATTTCCGGTAATATTTTTAATAATTTTATCTTGTGGCTTTACAGTGCCAGCATTGATAGTCTTATCTCTTAATATTTCCATGATTTCCCCTCCCTTCGTCTATTATATTAGGACTATTTTGTGTCCTTTTCTTCGTCTTCTTCTGGGATTTCAACTTTCCAAGTTATAACTTCAGTATCTGCACTAATATTAGCCAATTTAGTAACACCTTCAATTGCCTTTTTACCTTGAACTATAATAGTTCCAATTACAACACTAAGAACACCAATACTTGACATAGCATTTAATAAATCATTAGATAATAATATTACGCCAAATGTATTAACAATCATTTCGTTTATAAAAGGTAATATTGTGAAAGCAACTGATAATAGAGCAGCGCTTACATAAAATATAGCAGACTTGCCAATTCCTTTAAATAGTTTCTTCCAGCTAAAAGTTTCTTTTTTTGTAGCAACGTTATACAATGTTCCACAAATAGTATTAACAATAACCAAAAGACCTAAAATTATACCAAGCCATCCCATTGTTTTTAAAGTAAGTAAAATTGCATTTAACATTTTTATCCCCCTCCTTACAAGGATGAGCGACTCCTTTTTAGGTAGTCGCTTATCTTTTTTTTATATCTTTTTTAAAGCTTCTTTTTTTGTGAATATTCCCATTTATAGCCATAGGCCCTACTACGTCGCCCCTTACAGCAATCAATTATATGAGCATGACCATAACCAAGTTCTCTCTGTATATCTGCAATACTGTCCCACGTTTTTATGCAAGAACCATTCAATTGCAATTGCCTTACTGAGGTATGGTGTGGATTATCTTTTCCCACATATCTTCCCATTAAGGAATTGGATATTTTTTCCCTGGTATTTTCTGGTCGAGGCACACTATAGGTCCAATGTCGATTTCCAGACATACAAGAACCGCAATCTCCTCCTTCACTAAAGTTATATCCACAAGAACAATCTAGTGTATTATATCTTTTAATTAAATCTCGTTCTATTTTACAAGCTTCTTCTTTGTTTAAATTATCATACAAAATATTGTGCTGTATATTATCCCAGCCATACTTTTCAATGGCCCTATAAACCTTTTGTCCCAGGTATCCCTTTCCTTTCTTCCAGCGGCTCTCGGGCTTCTTTCCTGTTATCCCAATATATCTTTTACCATTTGGAAAAAACAATTCATATACACAATAATTATTCATTACAATTTTCGAAGTGCTTCTGCTTTATAGAACCCTGTTGTAGCAGTATTATTTCCTACTTGGTATGGATAAGGTTTTCCATTCCAAATCTTTAATATTTGTCTTTTCCAACCAATTCCATAAGCAGTATTACTTCCACCATAAGCACTACCATTTCCTGTTCCAATAATTTCAACAGCATCTCCTACATTTAATTCTGTAGATGGTGCTGGAGTAGGTGCTGGTGTTGGTTCTTCATATTTTTTGATAGAACTTTCATCCATCCAACCTAGATCTCCTGTAGTGTTATATGGATGTGCTGAACCAGGATTCTTTCTTGTTATATTAGTCACCTTATTACTAACATGACCTGCTGGTGATGAAGCAGTAGAACTTACATATAAAGGTCCATTAACAACTACTTTATCTCCAATATTAAATTTATCGCTTGGAGTTGGTTGTGGTGCAGGTGTTGGCTCTTCTGCATCTATAGCTTTTTGTACGTCGTCTGGTAAATAGATAAAGCATCTAAAATAATATCCTGCTCCAATTCCCCATCTACCGTTATTATTACTTCTTGTACTGTTCCAGAATATAGCACTTGAACCCCATCCAGATTCTGAAGTATATACTGAATTGCTATTGTTAACTCTCTCAACTATAGCAACGTGTCCAGCAGCACCTTCTTTACCCCAACACATAATAGCGCCGCGTCTTGGAGTAGAACCTGTTTTTAATCCAGCCGCTTCTGCTCTTTCTTTAAATCCTACTGCGTTACAATTTAATGTTGTATAAGTACAACCGGTTGTTTCTCTAGCAATATTTATAATTTCATTAAATCTACCACTAGCATAACCAACGCAGTTTGCTAAAGCATCTGCATATTGATATCTAGGATTTCCTTTTATACAAGTATTCCAACCACCAGAACCTCTAGTAATAAAATTCTTATTGTTTGCGGGTCTTGTAGTTCTCATTGTAAAACCTGTAGCTCCTATCCCCTCAGGATCATCTGCGTTTAGATTTTCAATTTCTCCATCTTCATTTAATTGCTCAGGACTATCTGTATTAAATTCATATTGAACGTTTTCATCTGGTATATCATCTCTTATATAAGCCTTTGCAATCATTAATCTTGCTTCTTCAGGTGCACTCTCAATGTTTTGTATTTTTTGCTCCCAAGCAAGTACTTCTTTGCACTCTTCCATTTTTTACACCTCCATTAAAAAATTCCTAAGAATTTCTTCTTTTTTCTTTTTTCATTATTTTCTACTATTTCATTAACTTTGTCTTCTAAGAAACCAGCCAATCTTTCTATTTGAATTACATCAACATCTTCTGGTCTTTCTGATGCCCACTCTACGGCAACAAATCCAATAATATTATTATTTTTATCTCTAATCGCTACATCATAATAAGAGGATACATCTATAGATTTTTTAAATTCATAAGTGTTCCCCTTATCTTCTTTTATCTCCTCTATTGTCTTACACTCTGAATACCCATTGTGTGTAATTTCGTATATCAATTTAGGCATAATAGATATTGGAAGATTTGTACATTCTGCCATTTTGCTTTTTTGTCCCGCTTTGAATACCTCATAAGATGGAGACATTCTTAATGCTGTTCTATAATTAGAATAATGCTGACCATTGTGAAATTCAAATAATAATATTCTATCTGCATTTAGCAATTCCTTGTAATAATCCATTTTTTCAATTATTTGCAAATCAAGATCGCTTTGTTCTCTAACACCTTTGCTTATATCTTCTTTTTTCAAAGCTGCATTTATATACTTAACACAGAAATAGATAACTAAAATAATCTCTGCCAAAGTAATGCCTATTGTTTTCGCTGTTTCTATAACTGCGTCCATAGTCTTACCCCCTTCTCTTTCTTGTTTTTCCCTCTGTTACTTAGTAGATAGAGTTGGCATAAATTAAGGTTTAATTACTTCTTTCTTCTTACGAGTCTTTTTTGTCCACTGAAGTCTATAAACTCAGGTTCTATTGTCATTATACCACCTTGTTTATCTGTTGTCAAATCTGCAATCCAAGCCCCTTTTTCATTATTCAAGCCAAGACTTCTCGCATAAGGAGTTTGATCTATTGTAGATGGAACTTGGAAACAATGTACATCTGCATACTTCATATAAAAAGAATTGTGGTAATGCCCCATTAACAATATGTCCGGTTTTTCTTCCGTAGGAATTTGCTCTACGTATTTTTGCATCCTATAACTTCTTGCATAGCTTTGGCCCTTAGAACCGTGAAATAATCTCAATCTTGTCTTCCCATAATCAACATCTGCAACATCTTGTCCTAAATAGATCATATCAGGACGCTCCTTTGCGACTGCTTTTCCTATATCAAAACCGGCATTTCTTACGTGAGAGTAATCATGATTTCCTCCAATAAACATTGTCTTAATTCCGGTCTTAGAGGGATATTTCTCAACAATATATTCAAGTTGCTCTTCTGCCCCATGAGCTCTTAATTCGTAAGTATGATTTGGTCTATTTGGATACGCGCCATCACATAAGTCTCCTACGTGAAACACTGTATTTATTTCCTCATCTTCTGCTAAATCATATAAATATCTTAAAATATCTAATCTATCATATTTACTTCCCAAATGCGTATCGCTAATAAACAATAACTTATGCTTCTCACCAGCTGCCATTTTATAAACGTCCCTATCCTTAATAAGTTGTTCCTTTTGGTAAACGAAGAAGCCGTCTTTATATTCTGCTTGCCACCCATTTTGTTTCAACATTTCTACAAAACCGAACACTTCATACTCTTTTAATCCAGTTTCTAAAAGAATATCTTCCAAAGGTCTTTTCTTTTTTATTAGGTATTTTATTTTATTCATCATTTCTTTTTCATCCATAATTAAACCTCCATAAAAAAAGGCGCAAAAACACCAGTAGTTTTTACGCTATATCACTTCTCCATTTATCTCATCTAATAGAGATGCTAAAGTAGTTTCCATTTCTTTGATTTCGTTGATTGCTCCGACAAGACTCTCCTTATTACCTGTATATAATTCAGTTAAATCTCCTTGTTGCTCTTTTAACACTCTACCTTGGTTTGCAGATAATCCGTCTTTAGTTGAAGTAGAAGTTAAATTATCAATTATATTAGGAACATAAATTGCCATATTAACACCTCCATTATTTTATTGTTACCCTTTTACCCACAGAATTACTTTCGACTCCAGTGGTATATTTTATTTTTACTCTTATCCAGTAAGTCCCCGTTGATGGTTTTAATTTTTGAAAATATCTACCCAATTGCCAATTTGACCAAGTTTTCCCATCATCATAACTAATTGCATATCTTCTTGGAACAGCATTCGTCTCTGTATCGTCTCTTACTTCTGTAATGAGTACACCAGAATCTGCATGTAATATTGTTATAGCTGGGCGAGGAGAATAAGGGGTATATGTGACGACTTCGGAAGTAAAAGTTTTTGACCTTCTGCCATATGAATCTGCTACATAGTATTCGGCCTGATGTAAGCTTCGTACCGTAAGTTTATTATTAACAAAACTCCCTTTTCTTTCCCATACGTCCTGTCCTTTAATACGTTCATAAAGCACAGGGTTATTGTAATTTCCTTGAATAGTAATAACCATCTTGCCACTACTTCTAGCTACAACTATACCATCATAATATTCTATAGGATTGTCATTGAAATCAATAAAATCAATAAACTCTATTTTAAACGGTATCTCCTTATCTTCGACAACATTGGTTTCTTCATAAACTCTCTTTGCCGTCTGACCATAGTTGTCTCTTATCATTAAATCATAAGTACCATTTTCCCAAACACGACAATGGTCGTAAGGAGACCAATATTTACCATCAGAAAACGAATACTCAAATTTTACATCTGGATGTTTCTCTGCCATATCAATCTCCCTCCTAACCGCATAATATAGATTCTAATACGAAATCTAATACTGTGAATTCTTCTTCTGTTTTATTTATACCATTCCAAATCTCATTAATAGCATCTACTAAATTTGATTTTTCTGTAGTTGTTAATGCCGTTAGATCACCAACATCATTCTTTAATAATCTACCACTATTTGCTGCTATTATAGCATCTACTCTATGTGTTGTCAAGTCTGCTATTACAGGAGGAATAGATATATTCCAATCTGCATTTATTGTTATCTTATCTGCAAAAGGAGGACTGTCCAATTCATTAAGTAATGATGTTATATAGATGTTGTGTTTTGTTTTAGCTTTTCTTGGTCTAGCAGTATATCCTTCAGAAGTCTCTTTATAAACCCCATCACTCTTATACGACTGAAATTTCCAAGTTATTTGTTTGCTTGCATCTAATCCCAAAAGTCTGCTTTCTTGGTATATAGAGTCAACGTCTCGCCATAACACAACTCTATCTATTTGGTCATAAGAATATTCTTGGCCCAAATCAACTCTCACTGTAGTTCCTGCGCTGTTCTCATTTAAAGTACAATAAGAAGAACCATCATGATTACCATCAGTAATTTTTTCAAGATTACTTCCACTACCTCTTTCCATTGTAACGTTTTTATTAAAAGCAATATTATTACCTAGTTTATCATAAACATCAAGTTCTATAATTTTTCCGTCAGAACCCGTTGTTGTTCCTTTTATATATCCATTTTGCGATATATCTATATATCTTATCTTATTATTTAATGTAACTATTGATTCTTTATCCAATGGAACTTTCTTTATAGACCTATAAATACTAAAACGAACATATTTTGCTGTTTCTTTACTTAAATTTGTTCCTGTACAAGTCATATATAAACGAGTACTGCTACCAGTGTTTATAGATCCGGATTGTCCTGGTGTTACTTTTACAACTTTCTGAATAATATCTGAAACATTCGTTAATATAAGAGTTATACCAGATGAGGTTGTGAATTGCTCGACAGGAAATTCATACGTATAAGTATCATTAGGCATTATCTCGATATATTTTACTTTTGAAACGCCGGCTCCCTCTCCATTAAAAGATATAGGAGAATTGACCGTCTCTGAATAGTTCCCATTCTTCCATTCTGAGCTATATCCATTATATATATCACTTTTTCCGAGAGCATATCCTTTGTAATGTTTAATCACGCCATTAGAATCTATTTTCACAAAAGGAGTACTTGCTAATGTTTCAAAATCTTGTGAAGCCCATTGAGAATAATATACCGTTCCACTCTGTCCTTTAATGCCAACTCTAGTTTTGCAAGTATATTTAGAACCTGGCTCTAAATTATCATATACTTTGGTATAAGGGGGAATTATATTGTTTGCTTGATAATTTTGACTAGTTCCATCTTCTCTCTCAAGAACAGTTTCTATAACATAAAACTGTTCAACATTCGATGGATTATTGAAAGTATAATCTACTTTTGCCGTTGTTTCTGTAATCTCAGATATGCCTAAAGCACTTATCGTAACAGTAGCAGGATCTGTCTTAAAAGAACCTGTAGTAGTAGAATTTCTTCCTTGCGTACTAGTAACGGTCAATTTATAATAATAAGTGGTATTTGCATTCAAACCATTAATTATATTTGTCCCAGTAACTGAACTTCCATAACTTGTAGAAGTACCATATTCCCACTTATATGAAGATAATGAATCATTAGTATCATAAGAAGCTGAATACTGCATTTCTACAGAAGTCTGAGCATAAGTCTTTACTCCATGCGAATTGATTGTCGGATTATTACCAGTTGTTTTAAAACTACCAGTCTTAGCCGTTGATGTTCTTCCCCAGTTATCTGTTACAGTCATACTATAATAATAAGTAGTGTTTGGAGTTAATCCACTTATTGTAGTACTTGTAGAAGTTGAGCCATAACTTGTCGATGTTCCATATCTAATCGAGTAACTGCTGAAACTTGCATTCGTATCATAAGATACACTTGGGTTAAAAATAGCGGAAGTTCTTGAAGGAGAAACTGCAATACTGTTTATGACTGGGGCATTTCCTGTTGTTGTCACCGTATCTGAGGCTGTTGCCGTCAAACCTGCGCTGTTTGTAGCAGTTGCTTTTAATGTATAAGAAGTATTCGGTGTTAATCCGCTCCATGATGGAGAAGTACCAGTTTTAGCACTTCCATTATTCAATGTTGTTGAAACACTAACGTTACCACCGTTTGTTCCAGCTGATGCAGATATAGAAGCGGAAATGTTAGTTCTATCACGAGATATCGATGAAAAAGAAACTGACGGATTTCCGATAGTAGGAGCAACGATACTTAATGTACCATTACCACTTACACAATATTGATTATTATTCCATCTTGCTGAAGTATATCCGCCATCAAACATAGCTTTAACTGACAAACTTACTGACGTTTTTGTCGTTGTAAATGTCCCACTCGCTACTGTTGAACCGTTAGACCACTGATTATAAAACCAATAAGTACTATAATTATCAGCACCATGTGTAAAATTAACTTCTGAGCCATCTATCCACGCAGCTGCTGCAGCAAAATTGTATCTTCCATTCCCATTATCACCAAGTTTTAATGACCAACTAATTGTATACCTGCCGTTTGTTGTTTCATAAGATACACCAGTTATATCTAAATAGCCCCTACTGGAGCTATCATACCAACTTGTATATACTGGTTCTCCGGAGTAATTACAATTCACCGCTGCCATACTATCTCACCTCTCTAACTATTTGTATCTATCCAAATTATATATCCGCTTTCTGGAATCTCAGGCTGTTGAGTTCCGACAACTAAATTGGTTGTATTCCAAGCGGTTGTTTTGTCTTGTTTTTTCGTAAATTCATTCTGAAGATCCTGTTGGTCTGCAATATCTCCACTTATTTGTCCCCATTTGTTATTTTTTGTAAATGTCTCATCAACATATTTCTTTGTTGCTGGGTGATAGTCACTCGTAGGAGTATACATAAGCGTATTGTCTCTTGTTAATACTTGATTTTTTGTTGGTCTGTCATTTATTAACATCATTAGGTCTTCTTGGTCTTCTATATTGTTATATATATTGCCCCAAGAAGCTCCGCCAGCAATCATATCAACATATTTTTTAGTTGCAGGATGGTAATCTTTGGTTGGCTCATAGGCATTAATATTATCTAACTCTAATACGTTATCTTTATCAGCCTTCTTATTAATATTTACATTTGCATTATCTAAGCCTGTTTTTAACTCATTTATTGCACCTGTAATATTAGTTTTATCAGTTGTTGTCAAATTACTTAATGTTCCAATGTCATCCCTGACTTCATTAATAGCATTTACAAAATTATCTTTTTTTGTTGTATGTAAATTTGATAACGTTCCATGTTCTGCATCTAATTCATTTATAGCATTTACTGCATTATCTTTTTTTGTAGTAGTAAGGGTTGTAATATTTCCCAAATGAGCTGAACGAGCATAGTAATCTGATGTTTGATTGTTTAACTTGGTTGCGTTAGCAGCATGTAAAACAGTCATATTTCCATCTGTTATAGAAATGTCTCCACTGGCATTTCCACGAACTGTTCCTAATGTTCCATTTTGTGCTGGATAAATATTAGGTTGTTCCAAATCTTGCCAATTGTTTCCATTCCAAATCCATTCGTGATGTTCTTTATCAACTAACTCCCAACCAGCTTGAACTGTTGTTCCACCCATTATTTCTAATGCTCTAGCTGTTAACTTTTCAGGAGTTACATCTTTGGTATTCAAGTCAATTTTACCAATTAAAATTGTTGCTCCTCTTAATGTATCTGTAATTGACTTTAATTCATTTATTGCACTAACTGCATCAGTTTTATTATTAGTTGTTAAATTTCCAACATTACCAATATCTTTATCGACCTCATTAATGGCTTTTACTACTGTTTCTTTGTTTGTAGTAGTCAATGTATTAAGAGGACCAATCTCTTTATCTAATTCATTAATGGCATTTACAGTATTATCTTTTGCAGTAGTTGTAAGTGTACTTACATTACCAATATCTTTATCTAACTCATTTATAGCAGATACTAAATTAGTTTTACTAGTGGTTGTTAAATCGACCAATTCTCCAGCACGACTATCTAACTCATTAATTGCTGCAACAGCAGTTTCTTTTGTAGTAGTCTCAAGCTTACTAATATCACCAAGTCCATTAATAGCATTAATAACACTTGACTTATCTGCTGTTTTTAATTCTGGAAGTTTACCCACTCTCTTATCTAATTCATTTATACCTGCTACAGCAGTACTTTTATCATCTGTTGTTAATTCCTCTATGGTACCCAAATCATCATGAACTTCATTTAAAGCATTAACCATGTTATCTTTTGCTTCAGTATGCAACTTAGATAAGTCTCCCATCTCACTATCTAGCTCATTAATTGCGTAAGTTACGATTTTATTTGTAGTTGTTAACTCCTCTACAGGTCCAACATTTGTATCTACTTCATTAATTGCTCCAACAATAGTACTTTTTTCAGCGGTGGTAAGATTCTCTAAATCTCCCATCTCTTTGTCAAGCTCATTAATCGCTGCAACCGCAGTGCTCTTATCTTTTGTTGTTAATTCTTCTATCGTGCCTAGATCATCGTGAATTTCATTAATTGCATTAACAATTCTGCTCTTATCTTCCGTGTGTAAATTTTCTAGCTTACCAATTAAGTTGTTTTCTAATATTGAAGTAACATTCATTATTGGTATCCATTTTGGTATCTTTCTCCAATGACCTTCTTCAGCATAATCTTCTTTTACATAAATAGCCCAGTCACTATCTTCATAAGTATCTCCAGTTGTTGTAGAAGTATATTTCCAATTGTTATCTCTTCCATCTGCTTTACAAATGTATTTAGCATTTAATAATACTCCTGAAGTTGGATCTCCATCCACAACATAAGGTATGTTTGGTAAATCACCGTCATTGATTCCAAAATATCTTTCTTCGGTCGATGCTGTAACTAAATCATTTCTTTTATTATATTCGTATACAACACCATTTTCACTAACGGCACACCAGAATCCTTGAGTTAGTCGATCAGAAGGAATATTATTTCTGTCTGCGATAGTTTCTACTTGAGAATACTCTTTATCAAAAATAACTCCTTCTACGGCTAATTGTAAATCTTCTGCCATTCTATTAAAATTATAATTAAGGTCGGTAGAATTGATTATTCCACCAATTTCTCTTAGTTTTTGAGTTATTGCCATAATTCTACCTCCTATAAGTACCTTGGCACTATTTGCCATTCTACATTTATTGATTGTCCTTCTGGGATATTTAATTCACAAGATAATTTGTCTAATTTCGTTATAATGACAGTAGCATTAGGATTAGAATATAGTCCGACACTCTTATCAAGTATAAAACGATTTGTTATTTTATCTATTCCTATAATTCTTCCACCTGCGCCATCTTTTGAGTTTATATTCATTTCATCTTTGAACATGACTGTCTTTCCAATATCATCTGTTTTTACTTGTCTAACTTTTTCATCGAAACCTACCATCGTATTAGTTCCATCATTCGATATAGATGCATTCTCCTGTCTTTCAACATAATTCCTTGGTTGCAAATACATTAAATCGCCCTCAACTTTATCTGAGCAATCTACTCCGTTTAAAGTATATATATTTTCGCCCCAATCAAGAATCATTTTACTATCAGTTGTCAATCCATTTAAAGTAATAACGCTAACATCTCCAACAGTTTCATTGCGCAATATCATTGCCCCAGAATCTATCGCAGTATCAGTACTTATAATAGCTCTTATTTTTGAATTATATGTTCCTGGATTATATATCTGAACTTCATTTTCTCCACTTGCCATTGTTACTGACATTGGTAAACTTTCTTCTCTATATAATAATCCCTCATCATAATAGTAGTCTTGCGTACCATCAAAGATGTCTCTGTACTCATAATATTTTAAATCATCTTGGTAGTATAACATTCCATAACCACAAGTTTGTCCAACTGTCGTGAAAGTTATACTGAAATTTCCAGTATAACTAACTCCGCCTGTATCCGGATGTGTTAAAGGAATATTTCCTAAATTATCTACAGAACTTACTTTTACCCAATAATATCTATAAGGCTCTTCTGGTCTTATTAATTTCCCAATCTTTTTTGGCCTTATCCAAGATTTTAATTGATCAAATTCAAAAGCTGATAGATTATCAATAAAACAATTATAAGTAAAACTTTTTTGAGACAATCTAGTATTAAAATAATACTTGCCATCATATCCGTCAACCTCTAAACTATTATCACTAAATTCAGGAAGAATAGGAGTGTCATAAGTGCTTCCGTCTGAGACACTCGCTACTCCTATCTGACTTGAATCTATTCCGTCAAAGACGAAGGTAAGATATATTTCTCCCTTGTCTATGACATCCATTATATTTGCTCTCCCGCATACTGGTTCATGTGCAGCCATATAATCTTACCTCCTTTTTACTTCATATTTATATTTAACCTGGTCCCAATGCCCTTCTTAGCCATCATATCATTTGCTCCTTGTACAAATACATCTAGAGCTTTCTTGCCGTCAGCGGCACTTGACATTGAAGCAACATTGAAATTAATAGAACCGAATGTAACATTAGAATTTGTTGTAGCATTATTAACAGTAGAAGGATCTAGTGATTTTGCTAATGCTCCGATTTGTTCAGTTTGGTATGCACTTAAGAATGCCTCTGGATGTGTCTTGTTGCCATCTACCCAAGCTGGTCCAGTATAATCTACTATACCACCATCTCGATAAATTTCTTTCTTTTGACCTCCGTTACTCTTTGTTAAATTAAATTGAAGTCCTTTATACCACCAATCTCCAAACTTATCAAACTTATAATAAAATTGTTTAGCTTTTTCATCAAAATAAATCTCTTTAACTTTTACATTATCCAAATTCCATCCAGCAGTTGAACCCGCACCTTTCATTTTGCCATTTTTCAAGTTATATTTTGAAGTCAATGACCAAGTACCATCTTTTACAGAAACAATATCACCTACTCCGAAAGAAGAAACAAATTTTGGGATCTTCTGCTCTGAATTATTGTCAGGCGTTCCTCCACCATTGTTGAATTCAGCACCAGAACCTCCATATGAATAACTTGAAGCTCTTGAAGCAGCATTTGCATAAGCATTTGCAGCATCTGTAGCTTTTTGCCAAGAACCAGGAAGTGCTTGAATTTTAATGTCCATGGCTTCAACCGTCTGAGTAACTGAAACAATATCAGAAGTTAACTTATCCAGTTCAGCACCCATGTCTGAAGCGGCTTTCATCGCATCCATTGTCTCTTTCCACTCTCTCTCCATCTCAGATTGTTGTAGAGCACTCTGTTGACGGTACTCTTCATTCCAATGAATTAAAGTCTCCATCATGGCTTCGGTACCTTCTTCTTGGATAGCTTGAACCTGTTCCCAATACCATGTCATTTTTTCTAAACGATAATCATAAGTTTCTGTCTCGGCATCTTTTGTATCTTGCAACCATTGTTTACGATCATCCATGTCATCTTCAAAACGCTTTTCTGCTATTTCTAATTGTTTATCTTCTAAATCTTGTTGTAATTGTAATAATTGAGCATTATTTTTACCAGAAGAATCTAATGTCGCTCTACGTAAAGCTTCTTGGGCTTTATATAATTCTTTATTACTATTATCATCTTCTTGGGCCTTTTTTCTAGCTTCGACAGCTTTCTCGATCATATTTATTTCATCATCTAGTGCTTTAACTCTGGCATCATGTAATATTTTTTCCCTATTTTTAATAGCGTTTACAAGCTCATTTTCTATCTCGATTTGCATTTGAACCAATTCTTCTCTGACCTTTTTAACTTCTTGAGCATATTTAGTCAAATCATTTTCAGTGTCTCTCAATGCATCTCTTTGTTTTTGGAAAGCTTCTACTAAATTGTCAATATCTTCTTTCATATCATTAGGAAGATTTTTGTATTTATCATACATCGTTAAATCTGCCCATCCGATATCTCCATTTTCTTGAATTTTAAACATCTGTCCATAAGGAGAATCTAACAAATCTCCAGCTGCTTGATTAGTCATTTCTTGTTGCATATCGAATAAGTCTTTGTATACATCATACTGTTGTTGAGCTAAACCTAAATTAGACATTAGTAAACGTCCATAATCCTCTCCACTATATCCATTATACAAATCTTTAAAAGTTTCATTTTCATCTATTTTATGTTGAAGTCCTTCAATTTTTTCTAATAATGTTAATGTTCGTTCAAGTTTCTCATTATAATCTTCTTGAGATTCTGTTGTCTTATCAATTTGACCTGCTAAATTTGTATTATCGCTAGCCAAATAACCACTTATCTTCTTCTTCAGCTCAAGAGTATTATTAATAGTTTTATTATTTTGACTTATTTGCCCGTTTATTTGTTTTAATCTTGCCTCGAGATTTGAAATAGATGTTGTTGCATCTCCATCTACAATGTCTTTCTTTAATTCTGTACTTAAATCTTTTTTAAATGAATTAAGTATTTTCTCAAAACTTCCATCTATACTCTCATATTGACCATCGTAATTACCAGTATAAGCAGCTGCCATAATCTTAGAGTATTGTTTAGCAAAGTGAGACGTGTATGATAATATTTGATTAAATGAATCCTTCGCATTACTAGTTTTAACAGCATTAAGATTAGCATCTAACTGCGCCATTTCGTCATCTATAGTTTTTTCAGCTTCTGCTGTACTTTTTCCTGCTTTTAGTTTTTCTATCGCAGCTCTTATTGCGGCAGCTTGTGTTTCAAGAGCAGCATTTTGTAATTGAAGTTCCAATTGATTTTGCTCTATTGTAGCCTCTATTTCTTGCATTTTCATCTTTGCACTAACTTGGCTCAAATTATTTAATCCTTCAATTACACTAGTTTGAGCTATTAATTCTCCGTTTTGGACGCTCAACCCAGCATTTATTTTTTCTATAGAATCATTCCATAAATCCCATGTTTGTGCATTTGTCATAGCCTCATTTTCATAAGATCCTAAAATATCAAACATGTCAGCTATGTTATCTAAGCTCATTTTTCCTGCCTGATCATCCAACGCTTTGGCTAAATCTTGAATGCTTTTTAATTCATCGGCTATTCCTCGAATATCTTCAGCTAATTCTGTAAATGAAGGAGCTTGTGCCGATTCGAAAGAAGAAACTAATTCATCAATAACGGTCTGATAATCTTTGACTGCGTTTTCCGACTTTTCGGTTTCTGTATTAATTTCCTCCCATTTTTTTTCTAATTCTTCGAGTTCTTTTTGAGCTTCTTGAAGTTGTGGTTTAGCTTCATAATCTAACTTTTCATTTATAGGACCATAACCAACTTCACCAGCGGCCTGTGTTTGTAGTTGACCAACATTATTCTTTAGACTATCAACTTCTTTTTTCTTTTCTTCGATTTCCTTTTCTAAGCTGTCTCTCTGAGCATACAGACCGTCTTCGCCCTCTAGTTGATGTTCTTTTTGTTCTTTCTCCAAATCACTATATGCTTTATCTAAAAGAAGTAATCCCGCTCTCTGCTTATCTATTTCACCAGTTGGTCCCTTAAATAATTTTTCTATATCTTCTACATTATCATATTCATCAAACAAACCGATCATAGTAGAATTTAACAGATTTAATTCGTCCATAGTTTTTACAACAGAAGAATCCATCTTACCGAGAGCTACCTTAAATCGATTTGCATTTATACCAAAATCATAATCTCCTTCTCTTCTGGCTATTTCAGCATCGATCTGATCAAATACAGATGTCAAATCTACTTCTCCAGCATAAGCCATTGTAATCGTAGCTTTTAGAATCATCTTGTATTCTTCATCACTTAAATCCAAGGTCTTCAATCTCGCTTCTAATTGATTTGTTATCATTTCTTTAGTTTCATCCCAAGATTTATCTGTTATTTCAGCATTAACACCAACTTGTTGAGTTATCTTAGTTATAGCATCCATATCTCCATAATGAAATTTTTCATACAACGCTTGAATTTCTTTTTGAACATCTTCTACTTTTGCTCCCTCAGCCATTCCATCAACAGTAAAAGCATTCAATATACTATTAGACACTTTTTGTCTTAATGCTTGATTCTCTGCTGTCCCGTTGTCTACAACATCAGCAACTAAAGACTGCATGCTACTATATATTTCAGAAAAATTTTCTTGCCATACCTTCTTTCTTGCTTCCAATTCATGGGGTTTAATAAATGTATCTTGCAACCAGCCACTAAGTGTAATCGGTTGTCCTGATAAATCTTCAGCTAACTTAACAGGTAAATTCGTAATATAATCTATGGTTGATAATACATCTCCGGCAATTGTCCATCCATTGCTGCCTTCTGCTTTTTGTAAATTAGTGAATTCTTTTAAAGTTTTTTTAGAATTAGCAACCAATTCTTCTTGTTGTCTATTTAATTCTTCTGTCACTTTTGTTAAGTTAATTATAGCATTGCCCATTGAATCGTATCCAGATACTGCTCCTGGAACTTCTTTTTGAAGAACTTCTATCGCATCATTAAACTGAGATTGCTCTTCTTCTGTTTTGTTCAGTTTTCGACCCAAATCTTCATATGTTTCTTTGGCAGTATTTATGTCGGATATTTTTTGAGTAATCCCATCTTTTTCTGAGCTTAATTCTGTCAACTTCTTTTGAACATCCTCAACCGAAGGATATAATTTTTTAAATCCGAATTGTAGTGCAGCTATGCCTGCTGCGGCTGCCCATCCCCAAGGACCAAAACCACTAAGAGTTTTGCCTAATCCAGCAAACGTTCCAAGAGCACCACTTAGATCATCATCTAGACCTAATGCTTCTCCTCCCATATTCACGAGAGAACCAATCATTATTCCAGAAGCAACCGAACTCATATTAATAACCTTACTTAATTCTCCAAATGAACCCTTTAACTTATCAATATTTCCGATCGCATCATTAGACCAAATATCTTTAATATTTTTAGCATTGAAAGACTCTTTTATGTTTGACGGAATATTATTACCATTGTCTGGATTTTTATTTCTTCTATTTCTTAAAAGAGTTTCTCTCGTATTAGCAAGTTCTTCTTCTGCTATGCTTATCTTACCTTCAGATGAAGCTAATTGAGTTTTAGCATCTTCTATTTGTTTTTTAAATTGTTTTGAAGCTTCTTGAGATTCTAACTTATTTGCTTCAACGACTTCATGATAAGCTTGCCCAATTTCACGTCTTATTCTTTCAGTTTCTCTCTTAATTTGCTTTTCTGTATTATCTCCAAAAAGAGACATTTGAACGTTATCGCTTAACACGCCCTGTTCTTTTAAATTAAAAATGGCTTGCTTTCTTAAATTTTCTGGTTGCACAGCTTCTTTATACGCTTGCGAAGCGGCTGATGTTTTACGATGATATTCTGCTTTAGAATCCTCTGCCTGAACATTTATTGATGACAATTTATTAACATTTCTTTCATGTTCCTTTTTTGCATCAATTAAGTTTTGTTCAGCTTTCTTGTAAGCTTGTTGAGTTTCAAGATAATAAGCATCATCATTGCTCATCATTTCTGTTTTTTGTGCTTCTAATGACGCTGTTAATGCATCTGTAGTTTTCTTTTCAGCGTCTTTTGCTAATGTAGTTTTACTAGAAGCTCCTGTTTCTGATAGTTGTTGAGTATCATTTGACATTAAAGCCGCTGAATTTAATTCAGCACTCTCTGTATTGTCTTTTATCGCTGCGGTAGATTTTTGTATCTCTTTGCTTCTATTGCCAAAACCATCAAAAGCATCTTTTATCTTATTTCCCCAACGTCCCAATAAAGATGTACTATTTAACAATACACCATTCATTGTCTCGGCGTCTTTTGTAAAACTATCTATTCCTAATTTCTTTCCTATTGCCCCTTTAAATTCATTAAATAATGAACCGGCATTTTTTAATAATTGGAATCCCTTTGATAATGCCATTAATGGTATTACTGTCTGAGTGATTGGTTTTGGAATTTTATTTAGCACTTCAATAAAACTAGTTAATAAATCAACGACTCCCTTAACCATATCAGAGTCTGCTAATCTTGTAGCAAATTGCTGCCAAGCATTGGTTAATTTAGTGAAACTTGCCTCCAATCCTTGATTATAAGCTCTTAATTGTTTTGCTGATTCTCCACTAGCATTTTGTGAAACATTCACCAACTCCATCGCTCTATCATAATTATCCATCAATGCGATAAAACGTGATTGTTGTCTATTTCCAGCCAATACAGTAGCAACATAAGCTTTATGATTACGATCTAACGTATTCCATATTGGACCAAGTTCATTCATAATTTCTTGTAAAGTTCTTAGTTGTCCAGAACTATCCGTAGCAGCAATTCCGATACTATTCAATGCTTTCGCTACATTACTAAATGTCGTTCCGTCTTCTTCTATCTTTCCGATATCTTTTATTTCCTGTAAACGAGAAGTTATAGACTTCATCGCAGTACCAATGTTTTCTGGTGCTTCACGAGTTACTTCTTGCATTGTTGATAGATAAGCCATGTAATAATTTAAATCTAATCCAGCCATACGAGCTTGAGATGCAGATTTTTGCATAGCAACTGTTAACTCATCTACACTTGAAGCGGCAGCAGCATCTAATGCAGACATTTTATCTGCTATATCCATTGCTTCGTTGGCACTTAATTGGTATCCTCTTACTGCGGCAGTTAATCTATCTGCAGCCTCAGCGGCATCAATCCCACCAGTTTTAGATACTGCTATAGAAGCTTCTGTCATTTTTAATGCTTCGGAAGTTCCTAAACCTTGTTGATAGAAAACTAATTGAGCAGCAGCAACATCTTTAGTTGTTGAACTTAATTGATTTGCTAACTTGTTATACGAAGATGTTAAACCATTAACTTCCTCTCTAGTTTGACCAGTAACCATCATTGTACGAGTTAGCGTTTCATCATAATCTTTAAAAAATTCAATTCCTCTACTTAATCCTGTTTGAAATAAATTATTCAAAGATGTTCCCAAGAAAGTTCCAGAAACAATATCACCAAATTTAACGACTTCTTTCTTTGCTGCTTTAACTTGATTAACCTGTTCGTCAAGCGATGAACTAAATTTCTTGCTTTCTCCAGTTACACCATTTAAATTTATCCCTACTCGAGATAGTATATCATTGTATTGTCCCAATATGCGATTTGCTTCTGTGCTGCTGATCATAGAATCATATTTAGAATCTGACATTTGGTTCTTAATATCTTTCTGAGCATTTCTGATTTCTTCTTGTGTTCTTAACTTAGCTAGCTCTTCTTCTTTTGCGACAATTTGTCTAGCTATTTCTAAGCGTTCCTGATCTTGTTTAGTAAGTTTTTCACCTGCTGTTACTAAAGCTTCTGCTTTAGAGATTTCTTTTCTAGCCTGAGGCGTGCTCATTTTATTTTGACTCTTAAAAGAAGAAAGCTCTGCAGATTTCTTACGACGTTTTTGAGACTCAGTATCTAATTTCCTTAATTGCTTTTCTAAGCCCTGATAATCTTTTATTAAAGATTGATTACTTGGACTCTGAAAAGACTGATTAATAGCCTCCTTCATGCTATTGATTTGCGTTCTTACTTTTTGGGTCTCTTCTCCAACTGTCTTAAATGCTTTTGTAATGGCAGAAGCATCAGTGCCTTTTGATAGTTCTCTATTAAGATCTCTAATAGCATTATTATATGAATCAAAAACACCTTTTCCCGCGTCTTTGCCACCAACTTTTATTTCTGGCATCCTTATTTCTTTGATGTTTTTCAAAGCACTTGTATCAGGTATATATTTAACTTTAATATTTACAGTATCATTACCTGCTGCCATTTAACTCACCCCTCTCTAAATTTATTCATTAACTTTTTCTACTTCTTCTATTTTACTTTCTAATAATTCCTTAATTTTATTTATATTTTCTTCTGTAAAAGATTGTCCTAAATCTTCAAGAACTGACATTAAGGTCAATGAATATTTAGCCTTAGCTTTTGCCCCTTCTTCAATCTCTCTAAAAATTTCTTCATATTCTTTAGAATATTCTCCCTTTTCTAATTCTTCAATTAAACTATAATTATCATTTATAAAATCTATCCAATTAATGTCTTCTGCTTCCATTGCTTTGTGCATTTCAGTATTGCCTAATAAATTGAATAAAGTTAATGCTAATGATATTTTTAGTTCATATTTATTATGGTAATATTTTTTTTCTACATTATTTAAAGTTTGTCTAACTATAACATCTTTTGTACTTATTTTTTTTAATTCTTCTAATCTCTCTAATTTCATTTTTTATCTATCCTCCCAACATTAGCATAATTAAATTCCATGCTAAGTTTTATTTTATTCACTGCATGCAACATTGTATCTGCTGTTGCATCATACCATTCTTTTCTTGTTTCTAATGGCTCTTCTTCATATAATTTAAGTATATTTCCAGGAACTGAAGTTAAACTATCTCCAGTTTGTTTAATAGGCCAAGGATTGGAAGTGATTTTATTTTTTGTTCCAAGAGTCGCCTCTAACATATCAGAAACTCTTAGTACCGCATCTCTTGTGTGTCCTTTTGTTTTTGTTCCTGTTTTAGAAATAACATATATAAGAGCTTCTTTTCCTTCGGCAATACCTGCAATTGTTTTTACAGCTATTGCATACCTTAATACATTAATTACATTGATAAACCTATTATCTAATAAGCCAGATGGATTTGCATTTAATTTTTCAATCGCACTTGGGTTAGAGCCTGTTGTATACATATCAGTAGGAGTAATCCCTCTTGCTTTTCTATCTTCATTAACACTATCAACCAAAGATATATAATTTGGATCTGAGAAAGCGTGTTGATGTATTATTGCAAATCTTATGATATCTTTTGTACTACTATCTATTGTTTCATCCATTAATAGATCTAAATTAGTTGCAGGTAATGACAAAATTCTTTTACCCGATGTACTACCAGCTTTCATCTGAATAGGTAAGGGATTTTTACCTTCAGCAGTAACTTCTATGTCATAAGTACTTTTCTTTTCTCCATATTTAGAATCTCCCGTTTGAGCGATTAATGATTCTGAACCCTTAAATCCAGCTATTGTATTCTGAACTGCAATTTCTTTTGTCCATTTTTTTAGTTCTGGTTGTTCCTTAATAATTTTTGTCATATAAGTAGCATTAATTAGAGTTGAAAAATAACGCTCAAACCAATTTCCCAATGTAGCGCTTTTACCAGATACCATCATTCCTTCACTAACACCCAATAGCCTATTCATACTTCTTGTTATTGTTGATTTAATCTGTGAAATTACCTCTTGATTGTTATCTGTTTTTCCTTTTTCTATAGTTTCATGTAGTGCTTTTTTACTTATCTCTTTTACAGAATCTAATACCGTTCTATTTAACTTGTCTCTGGAAGAAAGTTCTTTCCATATTTCATCGAATACTTTATTCGTATCAGTTAATAAATTATTTAAAATTTCAATACCCTTCTCTGGTGTTACTTCTTCAGATGTAAATAAACTACAAAAATCTATCAAAGCTGCGTTTTCTTTCTCCTTAAAACTCTCTATTGCAGCTCTTATTTTGTCTTCTTGTGGATTAACGGAGATAGACTGAGCCTTTTTCCAATAAGGACTACAAAATAAATAATATCTATGTAAATAACCCGGTCTACCGTAATATCCTCCATCTCTCACTTCTGCTGCCATATTACATCACTTCAATCGTAAATATCTCTTTATTTACTCCATTTTGATTATCATCTGCTAAACCTTGTACATATACCGTAGAACCATACGCTTTTTCTGAATTATTAAATCCTATATAAAAATTAGTACCAACAGACACTTTATTAAATCTAATAATTATATTCATTTTCTCTTCTGTTAGAATATCCATTGCTTGGCATTGCATTTCTAGTGACATTATTACTTCTGCTCCAAGCTGTTTTATACTTGTTAAGGATTTTGCCTCATTCTCTTCTTCATAGAGATATGTAAATAAATGACTTACTTTTTTAATTAAATGTATTTCATCTTCAACAACCTCAAATTGATCTTTAGCAACTTTCGTTAAATTGCCATAATCATCTGTTAAATATAATAATACTTCTCCCATTGGTTTAGAAGGTAATTTAATTATATCTTGGTCATTCGTCAAAACGGTATCTGTTATTGTTGCTTTCGTTTTTTGATTCGTTTTTGTCTCTCCAAATATACTGTTAAACAAATTTAACATCATACTTCCATTCATTAAACTAAAACTAACATGTTTAATCGTTGATGTACCCGCTTCAGTGCTTCTACCGACGATATTCTTATCTCTTTCTCCAACAACGAAACTTGAAATAGACGCATTGTCTATTACCATAAAAGGTTCTCCCTTTTTTAGACATTTGTCTCCATATCGTCCGTCTTCTCTTACTCTGAAAATGGCTTTTTCAACCTCTTGAAACCTTAATCGATCAAGCATCTTATCTCACCTCTTTCAATATCCTCTCTGTCTATTAGTAGGCTTTGTATTCCTTTACTTCATTCATTGTACCATAGATTAAATTTTGTGTCAAATAAAAAGAACCTTGCGGTTCTTTATATTATATAGTAGCAGCTTCGATACATTCAGTAGCTTCACCAGTACCATTTTCTCCGTAAATTCTATAAACGATTAGACGTTTGTCGTCGTCTGCTAAAGCAGTTCCGTTCATATCAAATACAGCAGCAGTACCGTCAGCATTTAATTCAAATGTATAGTTGTTGTCTAAAGCAAATCTTGGAACTTCGATTTGTAATGCATCATTACGTCCTGTAAATGTATTATATAATTCAGTATCTCCTACAAATCTATAAGTTTTAGCGAACATATCACTAAATACAGTAAGTTCTCTTGCTTGTTCTGGTTCAGTTATATCATAACTATAGAATACTTGATATTCTTTGTCTTTTACAATTGTATAATCACTTGGTCTCCAAGCTTCTGCATTTAAAGCAATGTCTTGAACAGCTGTTTTACTATCGTAACGAGCTTTTCTTTCGCTTATGATACCATCTTTTACTTCTGCTAACCAAAGAGTAGTTCCAGCAGCCATACTATGAGTTAATTTTAAACCTGTGTCAGTAGCTTTAATTTTTTCATTATATGCAATTCTTATAGCGCTTTGATCTCCAGACTTAACAACTTCTCCACCAGTAACTACTGCTAAATAAGTCATACTCATAACAGCATCTTGGATAGTTAAGTTAACAGCCTTGTTTGAAGCGATACGAGCTAATATTGGATTACCCTTACCACCTTGTACGTCGTTTGTATCAGCAGTTTGTTCAATTGTAGATAATTTTAAAGTATCAAATTTAGCAACTGGATTTCCACAAACTAAATCGTATAATACAACATCAGCACAAGTAACAGAAGCATATTTACGTCCCATAATTTCAAACATAATTTTTACCTCCATTGAATTATTCTAGCCAATGCTTAGTCTTTGATTTATGCTTTTTATCAGCATAAGGTGACAATAAGCAAGCTATTTGATAGTTTTCAATTTGTACTATTTTTTCTAGCACAGCTCTAAACTGTAATAACGTCATGTTATATACCGTTTCATAAGAATGTCCGTGAGCAACAACAGCAACAATTTGAGAAGCAAGGTCATCTTCGCCCTTCTCCTTTTTTATCTCAGCTAAACGTTGTTGGCCTTTAACAATCTTATCATGAACTTCTTGAGCACGTTTAGATCGCGGTGCATTTTGTATATTAGTATCTTCTTCTTTTTGCGATGTTATCTGTTTGATAACACTTTGAATCTCTGAAAAAAGTTCTTCAGTGAGCTCTATCCCAGACTCTAGTTCCCCTATAAATATAGAATTCTGCATCTTTAAAAACTCAACTTTTTTATGCATGAAGAATAAAACAGAGTCTTTAAATATTTTTTGTAAGTTTAAATCATATATTATAAACTTTTTATATACGTCCCAGTCCTCAAGATCCCACGTTTCATCTGTCTCTTCTGGAACTAAATCTTTTCTTGATAAATTCCATATCGCATAAAGATTCCCAAATCTTTCGTTTCCTAAAATAACAATATCCTTGACCGTCGGTTGGAAAATAGTAATCTTAGAATTTAATTCTATTCCTTCTCCAGTTAGTATTCTACTTATATTAATTTTCAAGGATTGTTTCATAAACCATCCTAAAACCGATTAGTCTATCTGATAACTTAGCATTTATAACTTGATCTAATCTATATTTTACGCCAGAAGTTTGAACAAATTTAGTTCTCATTACCTTATCTATATAATTACATATGATAAGAGGTCTCAGTCCATCGTTAATTATCCATTGTTCTGGTGGAGTCCATACATCGATTGCTATTGTAGTTATAGCGTTATTCCTTTCATTACCGATATCTTCCATTAGCAAGTTAATAGAAATATAACTTGCATCAACATCTGTTTCATTATGCAATGGAATTAAAGGAGTTCTCCAAATTGTCTTATCAACAAGAGACATTTTTACCTCTGGTTGTTCTAACGCATTCTTATCTATATAATATAATAATTTTCTTATCTCTGGAGTAGAATCTAAAACAGCAGCCAATCTTGTAATATCATTATTAAGAGAGAGAAACAAAGACGCTTCTTGATTTTTACTAGAAAAAGCACTCATATTACACCCCCTCTACACTTACAATTCTTATTTCTTTTGTATAAATGTCAGTTCCAGTCATAACAACTAATTTTATTGTACCAGAATACTTATCTTTTATAGAAATTGTTATAGAATTATTAGTAGTTTTATATGTTCCTTTTACTTTTGATGGGAAAGTAGGAACAAATTCTGCATCTTCCTTATTGTTAAGATAATATTCTGCACTTCCATTCCATACAATTGTATCTGGTCCTATTATGTAAATATTATCCTTAATCCACTCATCACCAGAATGTATAACAAATTCTTTATATATTAACTCATTATCCTTAAGACTAACTTTCACAACAATGTCTTTAGCGACAAGAGGAGTTATAACATTTCCTGTTATAGAAACATCATTTGGATCTTCTACAGTTAATACAATGTCTTTTTTATCTGTAATCTCTCCATTTTTAAAGACTTCATAATTAACTTCAAATGGTTTACCAACTTCTAATATTACATCAGAATCAAAATTCAATCTAAGTTCATATCTTCTGTTGTAGTTTGCTATATTATTTTCGACATCATCACCATCTTGCAATATATCGTCATACATACCCAATATTGTTGTTCCATCCGTAGACAGATTATCTACGAATGTAACTCTATATGGTTGTCCATTAAATAAGAAACGCATATCTTGTTCTAAACTTAGATTTCTTTGTGTTATTACTGTTATAGGAGTATCTACTTCTTTAGCCATAACAGGAGGATCTGTATATTTATTTTCAACTAATATTGAACTCATACCTCTTCCCTTGGCATATGCTTTTTGAGTTCTAAGATTTCCTTCTTTATCTACCCATTTTAAGTCTACATTACATCTATAAGCAGTTCCATAAAAAGATTCTTTTATTACACGAGCCTCTCTTTTTACAACAACCCAATACTCATTATCCCATTTAAATAGAGTCCCCATTTTAAGTACATCTATTTTAGATAAAACTAACACTTCATCTCTAATATCTGTCATTGCACCAGTCATAATACCGATACGATTTGGATTCCAATCTTCAGAGTCTATATCATAAATAGATACATCCATACCATATTGAGATTTTTCTAAAAAAGTATCAAGATT
>ENA-OPEX01000064-OPEX01000064.1-human-gut-metagenome-genome-assembly--contig:-NODE-64-length-25420-cov-4.297299_pt1 | contig 25420 bp, 13 predicted proteins | sample MGYA00241303_ERZ501540 | MGnify/ENA primary metagenome ERZ501540 (study PRJEB25962, sample SAMEA2042431) | human gut metagenome | biome: human gut; feature: human-associated habitat; material: faeces...
TTTTCTCACTTTTTTTTCGAGAAAAAGTGCGTTTTCGTGCCATTTTAAGGATTACATAGGAATTTTTCAACCATAGTCAACAGTTGTTTCTCTGTAAGATTAGCGATTCCGAGACTCTCTATAAGGGAAAACTCATTCTTGTTTTTACTTATCACAAACTTCTTTTCCCTGCCATCTATCTTTGCACATAAATGAAAGTTGCCCTTGTAGGCTTGCTCTATATGTACATCAGTCACTTGATGACCATTAATCTCTACAGATAACGTCGGTTTATCATCTTCATACTCACCCCATTCTTTCAGATGAGAAAGGATGGTAGCCTCCACTCTGCCTATCCATTTTTCATCCACTGCATATTTTACAGCCACAGTCCTAAATTGCAACAAAGCATTCTTTACATCACCTATAATACTCTCTGGCTTTCGAATACCATTATCGAATGCAAATTGCAAGACATCCTCTTTTGAAATATTACGCAGTTTGGACCTGATAAACATACAGTGGTCTTGATTGGGCTGCACTCCACCCATATTGAGGATATAGGTAAGATCATAAGCAGGTGATAACCGCCAATTACCCATCCTATCCATCATGAAGGAGAAGTTTTTGTTGTGATCATCAGTATTGTTTGCCAGCACGTTGAATATCATTCTTCTATAAACCTCTTCACAATCAGCCTCTGGCAAATGGAGCGACCTGCAAACAGAAATAAGTTGCTCATAACTATTTGCCTCAGGATACATAGCCGCCAAAGTTTGAGTATGAAGCTTCTTCCCATCTTTTCTATCAAATCTCTGCGTCATGAAGTGCTTGCTGCCATCAACCGTCAAGAGTTCAGAATGCATCATATTGATGCCAGCCTTGATGGCAAGATCGTAGTATGTCATTTCTAGTTCGGCAGAGTTGAAATCAGCATTTCCAAACTTCAACAAGTAGTAATCATATCCATCAAGATCCGAGATTTGTCCACTTCTTATCTCACCATCAGCCGAATTGATAGCAATAACAGCCTTAGGCTGCCTGCCACCAGCAGAAGTTCCCACAGTCAAGAGCGACTGCATGGTAAGAGATTCCTCTGGTAAAATCTGAGCCTCCTCTCGTTCAGTAAATATGCGTTCAGCAAGTGCAACCAAGGAATTGACATCAATCCTCTCTGATTTCTTACTCCTCTCATACTCTGGGACAAACTCCAAAGCACCCATTCCTCTTCTACCGATAAATGACAACTTATCAAGAGGAGAAATTTCCGTATTGGAGAGATGATTCTGCTGTCTCCAAAGATCAAACAACTGATTGCCCCAAGAATCAGGCAATGAGTCAGCCAGGAAAGCAGGAAGTTTTTGATAAATTCTCTGTTCCTCTCCCCAAATAGGCATAAGTCCTCTATTGTTGCGTATGGATGCCCATAGAGGAGATATATCAATACCCCTATGCACAAAAGTTGGATTATAAGTGAAGTAGGACATTTGCCTTTTGTCGTCCCACGACAACCTACCAACTTCCTCATCCCACAAGATTACTTTTAAAGTCTTAACCATAAATCATTCGCTATTATCAGTGTCTAATTCTTTGTACCTTTTTATCTCCCTTGGTCATCAAGTAAGGGGATGGTGGCAATTCGGGCATTAAGTTATCAAGCGCATTGATCTGTCCCACCACCTTGAGCAAGAGAATCAATGTAGAAAGTGATATGTTTCTAGCACATCCATTCTCAAACTTGTGGATAGTAGTCATACCAATGCCTGTCAGTTCTGCCACTTCCTTCTGTGTCAAATTGCATCGCATTCTGTATTCCCTAAAGCGATTTCCCAGCAATCTCACCAGTTCCGGAGTAGAATATTCATACAAATCTTTCATATACTTAACTATCATTTAAGTGAACATTAAGCCATAAAATAGCCATTATATATCAGTATAGTGATATTTAAGCGCAAAGATACAAAAAAGAAGTGATACAACCTCAAAAATCAGAATTATTTTTTATTTACTGACTCACATTTAACATATTGCAAGACAAATGTTACAAAGCAAAAAGGTTGACCGTGTCATCACAACACAGCCAACCTTAACGACTAACATTTTTTTTCGGTTAATCTTTGTATGATAAAACCTAAAACTAATGTCTTTTAGAGTAATTACTTGGCTTCCTTCCAATATTCTGGAGCACCAAGACCAACAGCGAAACCTGCATAGGTATGCTTGCGAAGATAGTTGAGATCCCAGAGGCCTACTGGCAAACCAGGACGCCAACCTGAATCCTTAGGAGAATCTGTAGCACACCACTGAGTGATGCCATACTGCTGAGCAGCAGGAATAATCTCGAAGTACTTCTGGAGAACGAAGGTGTAGAGGTCACGCATTTCCTTGTGTTGTTCCTCGGTCATCTGATCATAAGTTACGTCTTTGCCAGCGGCATCAACATAACCCATATCAAGTTCAGAAATCTTGCAAAGCTTGCCACTTTCCTTCATCAACTCCAACATCTTGACGATATGATCTTTCTTACTTTTCTGAGTGTTAGGATCAGCATAGCAAGAGATATGCATCTGAGATGCGATACCATCAATCTTGGTAACACCATCAGCCTCCCAATCCTTGATCCACTGAATCAAACTCTTCAACTTGCCATTGTCGTCCCAATCGCTCTCCAGGTTATAATCATTGATGAAGAGTTTCAATTTCTCAGGGTCACCATTATGGTCGGCAAAACTCTTGCGAGCATCAGCCACGGCTATGCGAACATAGTCGAGGTCGCCGAGATAATCCTGCCAGTAGAAATTGTTCTTTGCATCGTCAGCTGAAACGTTGCCTCGTTTAGCAGACTGCAAGTCGTACTTGCCATCACCATCTTTATCGGCACCAGAAAGGGCCTCGTTCACAACATCCCAAGATGTAACATAACCATCAGTAGCCTCCATCATACCATCAATCCAAGTTCCCAAGGCAGGGGTAAGAGCATTTTTCTTCTCTTCATCTGTAAGAGGAATGGAGTTGAGATTCTTGACCTGACAAACCTTAACAGAATGTACATCCAAAGTAGCATCTGCTGTCTGTGGTTTCAAGATAATATCATAATTACCTCCAGCAATATTAGGCATCTGAAGTTTTACGTTATGACGACCAGCAGAAACAGGTACTTTTACAGTAATAGCCTGATCACTGGCACCCCAACCGTTCTGCATAGTCAATTCTACGCCACTAGCATCCTTTGAAGCAGACAAGTCAAGATAAACCACATAATTACCCTCAGAAAGCGTATTTTCGCCACCTGGCATAACAAAGAACTGAGACCAATCTCCTGTTGGAACAAAATGGATAGCACCATTCTCAACAGGTGGTTCGCATCCCATAGCAAAGAATGGGAAAGGTCCATCTTTATAGGTTTGCTCATGAACTAGTTGTTCTACCTCTTTAGATGCGGCTGCAGAAGCCACCTTGATGGTACAGCCAGTCGGTGTCCAACCATGAGCCGACTCTTTTGCAAAGTCTCCATTTTCAATAAGATTCTCATCAGAACCAGCTTTCGTCAACTTAAAGTCATCGCAAGAAATGGTTCCTCCTACGTTACCGAACACAAACTGGAGCTTATCAATAGGGAAATTGGCTGTAAACTCCCACTTCAAAGTAGAATAATCGTTAGTGATGTCATAATCAGCCATATACTGAACATCATTACTACCACCCCATTGGTTTTTATTATCACTTGCTTCCCAAATAGGCCAAGCAGCAAAAGTTCCACCATCCGAAGCCTTTACCTTAACGGTCATCACGTAACTTTGTCCCTTAACCAATGCCTTAGGCAACACATAACTAATCTGTTTATCCCATTTATTGGCACCAGGTTCGCCACAAGCAATCTCCAAGTACTTGTTTCCACCATTTGGATCAGGTGGCAGTTCCTTATCCTTGATAAGATTCTTGAGGTACTTATTGGCTGCCTGAGAATGCCAAGCCAGCGTATGACCATAAATCGTCATATCTGCATCTTGCGCATTCTTGACGAACTCCTTGACTAACGAAAAATCCGTACTGCCATCATTTTTCACACAAGAAGCCATTTTCATGGCATTACCAGCAGTCATTTCATTGAAATTGCTACCAGCAAGGCAATATACAAGTCCCTGCTTGTTGAATTCGGCTGCTTCGAGCGCAATGCCCAACTTAAAGTCGGGATTGCACTTGCCGGCAGCTTTCATATCTTCCACGTATTTCTTCAAAGGCTCGTAGTTGTTCAGATACTGATAATCCTTCAAATTCTTGGTCATATCAGTTCTGTACTCCGAGAACTTGTCATCAGCACAAGAAGACAAAGCCAAGAGAGCCATCAAGCCTAAACCTAAATTAATATTTTTCAATTTCATAATAATCAAATTATTAGAATGACACTTATCTATCAAGAATATTACTTCTTGATATACTGAGGACTGAATTGAACAACACCATTGGTGTTACCACGAGTCTCGGCAACGAACTTATCGGATGTTTCCAATGCAATACCAGAACCGAAATCAACCTTGTAATTGAGAGTCAGGATGTCACGATCCTTGTTACCCCAAGCCAACTTAGCTCCCTTTTCAACAAACTTTCCTGAACCAGAAGCAGTCATGCCCTCTGTATCAGAAGTAACGGTACAATTACCATTATCATCGAACGTAAGTTTCAAGTTGCAAGTGACCTTAGAGCCGTCAGCTTTATTTACAGAGACTTCGAAATTACATTCCTTCAAACTCTTGGTTGTAATTCGACTCACTTCATCCTTTTCAAGAGTTGCACCTTCACGCTTTACCTCATGAGTTCGTCCATTCTCTGTAATCTTGTCAGTTCCTCTACGGAAATAATAGCCATCCCATGGATTCATAAACCTAACGCAATAAAGGATATAATCCTTAGGAACAATAGACCAAGCTGAAGCATCAGTACGAACAGGAGTTGTACCTGCAACGGCAGGAGAACCCGAAAGAATAGAATCGGCTCCCACCATTTCCTTGATGCGAACTGGGATTACATATGTATTCTTTGCACAATCTGGGTCAGCAAAGAAAGCATCCTCCAACTTAACCTGAAGACGTCCCTGCAATTTTCCATTATACGCAACCGTCTTGGTAGGAATTGTATAATAATTGCTAGGCATTGGCTTTACAGGAGTGACTCCATCCTCAAAATACAGATTGTCACACAATGAATTATCAACATCTACATTCAATGTGATGTTTTTTCCATTATATGCTCCACCCATTGTAGATACGATATACAATACATGATTGTTATCATCCGTATTATCGCGACTCTCATCATTGCCTAAAACTACAGAACGTTCGATATACTGATAAGGATAATATACAGTAGTACCGCCCTCATAATCAGGAAATTCTTGGTTGCCATTCTCACAAGAGTTAAAGCCTAAAGCCAAGATTCCCAATGCAGCCATGGACAAATATTTGCTTATCTTCATTGTTTTCATCATTTTAATATTAGTCGTTATTTTTTACTTCCCAGCCCTTATTCTGCTGCAAGTTGCTCCACTTCAATATTTCGCTCTGTGGTATAGGACCGTAATACATGTAATCTTTATAGCTGCGATCCTCAACCTTCATGTCTTTGTATGATGGGACACCAGCCTCTGAAGAGATTTCTATACCACGCACAGCCTCATTTAGAGGAGCTTTCCAACGGCGAAGGTCACTAAAGCGCTTATTTTCAAAACAAAGTTCCAAACGACGCTCGTTGCGAATCAACTCACGCATTTTCTCTTTGCTACCAGCGCACTCATCCAAGTATGGATCCTCGCCAAACTCGCCAACTCCGGCACGCTCACGGATTGCCTTGATTACATCGTAAGCTGAGTAGTTGTGAGATCCCTTACCCCGTGGTCCCCAAGCCTCGTTGGCAGCCTCAGCGTAATCGAGGAATATCTCAGTATAGCGAATATACACAGGATAATGATACTGAGCATTCTTTGAATTAGGGTCAGGATTACAATCCTCACGCAACAGCTTTTTCATGTAATAGCCAGTACGAGTAGAATTGGAAATCTTATTCAAACCATCATTGTTATTAGCCGTCGTAATGTCTGTATGAATGGTCTTTCCCTTATAAGTACTACCATCATGAATGATATAAAGGTCAAGACGAGGATCTCGATTGCTGTAAGGATTCGACTTATCATACTCAGAACGAGCATCGGTGATAGGATAACCATTTACAGCAGGGAATGCATCGACCAGATTCTGAGTTGGGTTGATTCTACCCTTACCATAAAGAGACGGAGGGAAATTATCAGCCTCTTGGTTCAGACCAAGATCCCAGTCATCAGCACCATTGGTACGACTGCCACGCCAAAGAATTTCAGCAGGACAAGCACCTGAGCCAAGCGCATCGATTTCCCTGGTTTGCATAAACCAATTATTACCTGTAGCAGACAAACCATTCACACCATTGATACGGTCAAGAACGGTAGCTGCATCGTCAGCAGCCTTAGCATAATCCACGTTTGTACCTTCAGAGAAAGCAGGACTAGCTGCAAGCAAAGATACCTGTGAGCGAATAGCCTCAGCGATACGACCGCTGATACGACCACGCATAATGGAACCAAACACACGGTTGTAGTCTCCTGCGGTCTTTACTCCGATTTCCTTATACTTGGCAGGAACAGCGTTATCATCTGTCAAATCATTGTAATCAAGAGGGAGAAGCTTGGCAGCCTCGTCCAAATCGCTATAGATTTGATCCAAGCACTCTTGGAATGTATTACGTGGCTTGTTGAAATCATCAGTAGAAGTCTCTGGTTCTGTCAAATTAGGAACGCCAAGCAGTTTGCCATCGGCTGTCCATCCACCATGATTCATCAAAAGATAATACAAGTTGAGAGCTCTCAAAGCATAAGCCTCACCTTTACGGCTATCACAATACATCTTACGGGCATTCTCGTCCTTTGCCCAGTTTACCTTATCTACCTCCTGAAGGAAGATATTGAGATATTGGATACTAGCACGACCATTTGTCCATCTAGACATAGGATCGCTATTAGCAGTCCAAGAACCTGTAGCCATCTTGAGATAGCCATTTGCCAAGTCATTGCTTACAGCGTCATCTGTAGCAACATCAGTAACACTCTTGGTATTGTAAGGAAGCATCGCATAACCATATCCCAATAGTCCCTGAGCGTATGTTGGCTCATTGTAAATCTCATCCAAGCCACGGTTGTTTTCATCTGCAGGCTCGAAAAGATCTGAGCAAGAAGCCAAAGTAAGCGACATTGCTGCTAATATAAATATATTTTTTACTTTCATTTCTTTCTACATTTTAAAATGATTAGAATGTTGCCTTCACACCTATATTATAATAGCGTGTCTGAGGCGCAGACCCAACGTTCATCTCTAAGACTTCGCGCTCTCCTGAAATGGTAAGCAAGTTAGCTCCGCTTACGTATGCCGACAACCCCTTAAGCCATGTCTTTTGGAACAAAGTACTAGGCAAGTCGTAAGTTACCTGGACCTTAGCCAAGCGGAAAGCATCCGTCTTATACATCCAGAAGTCTGATGTCTGGAAGTTGTTGTTACCATCAAGAGATGTCAAACGAGGATAGGTTGCAGTCTCTTTGGTTTCCTCTGTCCATCGGTTACGAACTACAGCAGAATATTTGCTATCGCCCTTTACCCACCAATAAGAATTATTCTTGACTCCCCAAGCACCGAAGTTACCGGTACCAAGAGCGAAGAAGGTAAAGTTCTTCCACTTAGCTGTAAGATTGACACCAAGCGTGAATGGTGCTCCGTACCAACCACCTTTACCCAAGAAGACTTGGTCGTATTGGTCAATTTTATTATCACCATTTACATCCACATACTTGATGTCACCAGGTTTAACTGTTCCACCAAAATAGCTTTGATCTGGAGAATTTTTGATTTCCTCCTCGTTTTGGAAGAGACCTGCGCTCTTGTAGCCCCAAATGCCATCAAGTGCCTTTCCTTGTCTGTTCTGATACTGCTCTACGTTGTTCTCATCTCGTTTGGTAGCCTTGGTTGTATAGTAAGTACCTGTCACACCAAGTGAGAGATCCACATCACCTACCTTCTTATTGAAGTTGGCTGCGAAATCAAATCCAACTCTACGATTATTGTTGTAATTAAGTACAGGCATAAACGAAGCCGCTGGATAACCAGTATTCAAATGAGATGGATAGAATGTTGGCGAAGAGATGAGATAACCCTCCATCGAATTGATGAAGAAACTTGCATCCAATGTCACCAATTTCTGCCACAAGGATGTCTTGAAATTCAGAGACAACTCTTTGCGCTTGATAAAATCAAGGTCTTTGTTCTCACCTCTTTTTGAATAGGTGTATTTATCGCTAGATCCATCATACCATCCATAGCCGTAATCAGAAGTCCAAATACTCTGATAGAGATAGTAGCGATTGTCACCACTTGCTATATCAATATCCTCATTGATAATACTACCTGATACACTAACCATCATGTCATCTACCACCTTGGAATTCTTCAAGAAAGACTCATTCTTGAGTCTCCAACCCAAAGAAAGTGATGGTGAGAGAGCCTCACGATGACCTGGAGCCAACTGGGCAGAGTGAATGGCAGCTAATCCAAAATCTGCGTAATACTTCTGGGCATAATTGTAAGAAGCATCGAATGCAAGATTGGCACTAGAGTTCTTATGATACTGTCCAGACTTTGACTGCTGGAAGCCAGAAGCTATCAACATTGCCGACAGATTGTGAACCTTGTTGAAAGTATTGTTGTAGTTGAACTGACCAGAGAAAAACATGGTCTGGTTATCTGTACTTCCACTGATGTTCTGGTTGCCAGACTTTTTGTCCTCACCTTCCTTCTTCAATGCGACAATCATATCCTTGCCATCGACGTTAGCCCATGTTGGGATATAAACAGCATAGCTATTATCGAAAGAAGTATTATAAGAGGTGGCATAGTCAACTGCGAAATGAGTCTCGAAAGACAAGCCCTTCAACACCTTGTGCAAGTTGATATTGACACCCGTATCAAACTGGAATTGACGACTAGTAAATTTACTACTTCCTGCAGAATAGATATCAGCAAAAACATTAGAGGAGTTTGCCTGAGTACCAGCAAGGAAGTATTTGCCATCTACCAACTTCGCAACGCTCATCAAGTCCCAAGCAGCCTTGGCATTAGGGGCTATCATATCTGTGGAGATAAGAGGAGCTGCATTCTGTGGAAAATTAGGACGCCAAGTAGAAGCAGCTTCCCAGTAATTACCCTTTGCAGAATGAGAATCATAGAAGGTTGCACTGGAGTTGACCCAAGCCTTAATATCATCAGTAATGTCTATATCCACATTACCACGAACGCTGAAGCGCTGGGTATTATTATTCTTAGCCTCACCAAACTTGAAATAATCGCCCTGGCGATAATAGTTGATATTGCTATAGAAATGAGCTCGCTTACCACCACCGCTGATTTCTGCAGTAGCCTCATAACGGCTGTTCACCTTTCTGAGATAATCAGAAGAATAGAAATCGAGATTAGGATAACGATAAGGGTTCAAACCTGCTCCATGATTATAGATGTCCTCAGCAGAATAAAGCTCAGACAGGCCATCATTACGACGAGCCTCGTTATAGAGAGTCATATACTCTGCACTGCTAAGATACTCAGGATAAGACATTGCTACATTCAAACCTGCATTAGCCTGCACCTCGACCTTCAAGCCGTCATTATGACCACGCTTGGTGGTTATGACTACAGCACCCTTGGCAGCCTTGCTACCATAGAGCACCACAGCCTGCGCACCCTTGAGGAAAGATATCTGTGCAATCTCACTTGGTAGAACGTTGTTAGCTTCACGAGGCACACCATCTACCAAGACGAGATAACCAGCGTTGTCGGCATCCATACCCCAGAGAGAATTGCCATTCCAACCACCTACATAACCTTGCATATTGTCGAGGCTATAAGTATGGTAGTTCTTCTTCATCAAGTTCTCTACATCGACTACAGACACACCGCCCAAGATGTCATCCTTGGCTACCTTTCGGTAAGCCACCTGAACCATCTCCTTGTCGGCACTGGCAGTGTCGGATTCGCTTGTCTGTGCAGTCTTGGCATTGGCACCAAGAGGAGCCAAAGCCACGAGACTTGCTACAAAAAGCTTATAATTATATGATTTGAATCTTGAATTCATACTATCATTATTCATTTAGTATTACTAATTTATAATTTTAAACCTTACCAGCCAGGATTTTGATTAAACTCTGGATAGAGCTGAGTCTCCTTGATTGGCAATGGGAACCAATAGTGCTTGGCATTGAAATTACGAGTCAATATCAACTCTCTGCGATAACTGGCAACCTCAGCGTCCTTAGGATCATGATTCTTATAGAAGTCTGCATTTTCCACACGGTCAAACTCCTGTGAGAATTTTTGATTATATGGTGCCTCTGTCAAAAGCAACCAACGCTGCAAGTCACAAAAACGGAATCCTTCGAAAGAAAGTTCTACCTCACGCTCACGACGGACCTCGTCCATGAACTTATGGTTGTCTGCAACAAATTCTGGAGCAACATGACCAGCACCACAACGGTCGCGAAGTGTATTAATTGCATCTTCTGCGGTCTTACCAAAGTTTGAAGACTTGCCAGTAGCACCACCGAATGCAGCACAAGCCTCTGCATACATCAAGTATATGTCTGCAAGACGCATATATGGCAAATAGCAGTGGAAAGCTGCACCCCAGTCGTAATCTTTATCCACTTCATTACAAGTATGAGGCACCAACTTCTGAATGAAATAACCCGTACGGCTTGCATTTGCTACAGGGCGCATATTACCACCCGTATATAATTGGCAATACTGTAAATCTGCATACTGACCAGGTGATCCGTTCAAATACTTAAAACCATCAAAGACGATATCGTGGTAGAAACGGGGATCACGATTTTTGAAAGGATGCTTAGGGTCGAAACCAGACTTTGGATTGAGAACATACTGACCATTCTCAACCAAATAGATTGGTTCTCCGTTAGCCATTCCATAAGCCTCTACAAGGTTGGCCGTAGGTTGGTGAATGACATTATCATGAGCAACTACTTTCTGTACCTTAGGGCCAAAGACCTTAGAGGTGTTCCAGTTAGAGCCATTAAAATCAGCAGATGGACCACGGAAGATAGCTTCAACCGTTCCTGGCATTTTCCAGTTCTGCTTCTTGGTATAGAATATATCAGAAAAACAGCTATTGGCATCATCAGATTTCTCATGATTGTAGATGTCTTTGTACTTAAACTCTGCCAATGCATATTGTGTCTGACCAGCTTCCACAAGAGAGAGCAGTTCACCAAAAGCCTCAGCTGCCTTCTTAGCATATTCCTGATCATAATCATAAGTCTTGCCATTCTTGCTGGCACCAGTCTGCGCACCATTCTTCATCAAAGGACTAGCAGCCCAAAGATAGGTTTTACCAAGATAACCAAGAGCCATGATCTTATTGATGCGAAGATCATTCTTACCTTGTGTGGCAGCACCTGCAGAAGTCTTATCCCAATTAATAGGCAACAAATCGGCAGCCTTGCGGAAATCTGCTGCCGCTTTATCAGCGCATTCCTGATAAGAAAGGCGTGGCAAATTCAGCTCGGCATTGGCATCGAGATAAGTATCCACATAAGGCATACCACCAAAATACTCCATCATTTCCTCATGCCACCATGCACGGAAGAAATAGAGCTGACCCTCTATCAGTTTTTTCTCTTCAGCACTTCCAGTCACAAACTTGTCAATATTCTGTAAACCGAGGTTACATTTTCTGATGCAATACCACGCATGGTTCCAAATACCGTGGTCGAACTTATTTGTGGAAGTAGAAGCACCATCACGCTTTAGCCAGTTACCAGTAGATTCCCATGCACGGAAGTTACCTAAATCAACCTGATGGGTCATTCTATTATCAGCCTCTGGATTGAAGATTTCATCATCACCCCAGTTCCATGAAGGACAATAGTTACATTTCTCTTTATCAGGGATACAGTTGTATATTTCCTCAACGAAACCTTGGAAATTACGGAAATTGGCAAAGGCATCGTCTGCAGAAACTGTTGAGTCTGGCTCCTTGTCCAAGTAGTCTTGACAAGAACTCAGCGAAGTACCGAGAGCCAGCGAGACGCATCCCGTCAACAATAATGTCTTTATCTTATTTTTCATCTGAATATTTTTTTTATAATTACAATGAGAATTTAACACCTAAGTTGAAGCGGCGAACCGTAGGGTATGCTCCCAACCAGCCACCACCACCGAGGTTTGCCTCACGGTCATCAGGCATACGAGTCCAGAGCCAGAGGTTATTACCATTCAAGTAAACCTTGAGGTAGTTTACGCCTAATGCCTTAATCCAACCCTTGGTCCAGGTATAAGCAATCTCGACATTCTTCAAACGAATGTAAGAGCCATCATACATATACTGTGTACCATCGGTGTAACTTGAAGCAGTGGCACCCCAACGAGGGAGGATACATTCTGCATTGCTTTGATTCTTATTCCACCAAGTACCAATATTATAAACATTATCAAGCTTATTACCAAAGCTTCCCAATCTTACGTCACGGGTCACATTAGTTACTCCATAGAACTGAGCGAAAGCAGAGAACCCTTTCCATTCGAAACCAATAGTAGCATTATAGGTGTTCTGCGGACTACTGCTATAACCTACAGGAGCCGAGTCCTTGCTATCAACAACACCATCACCATTGAAATCAACAATGTAATAGTCACCAACCAAACGGTGATTGTCATTGGAGTCGTGCGCCGGAGAACCTATCAAATCATCAATATTATTGATAAAGCCCCTATCTATATAAGAGCGATACTGATTCATGGCAAATCCTGCCTCCTTTTGATAACTTGGAGTAAGGATGGCATCATCCTTCAAAATTACCTTATTCTTGGCATGGGTCATATTGAAATTACCCCAGAGTCGCAAGCCATTAGCAAACACCTTATTAAGTTTCAATTCCCACTCGTAACCACTGGTACGAACCTTACCTTTATTAATAGTAGGCGCTGTCGTTCCGAAATAAGAAGGAACAGAACGGTTGGCGCCGAAAATCAAGATGTCATTACGACGATCACAGAAGAAATCCAAAGAACCAGTAATCAAGCCTCCCAAGAAACCATAATCAATACCGAAGTTGGTTTTCTTAACTGTTTCCCATTTTACATTGTCATTTCCAAGAGTGTTCTGTCGATACCATGTATAGATGCTCTCTGTATGGTCGAGATCCATCGTACTCTTGCCGCCATACGCCCACTGACTCATATACAACCAGCGACGAGAAGAATCAAATGGGTCACCTATGTTGTCATCACCAATCTCACCATAGGAAGCACGGAACTTCAACATATCGATGATGTGCTTGTCACGAAGATACTTCATGAAGTTTTCCTCAGTAATGGTCCATCCGATAGCACCTGAATTGAAGAAGGCAAAACGATTGTCCTTGCTGAACTTTTCTGATCCGTTATAGGCACCATTATACTCGATGTTATAACGACCTGCATAGCTATAGGTAGCACGGAAAGCCCAGTCCTCACGGTAAGTTGGCATCACACTACCACGTGCATTCTCCTGACGTGAGAACAAGCCCATGGCTGATACATCATGCTGTCCAAACTTGCGAGCCCAGTTGAGCTGCAACTGATAGTAAAGGTTGCGAACAGTCTGGTTATTATCTACAGAACCACCTTCCGTTGACCAGTTCACACCTTGCTGCCAATCAAACTTATTCTGTCCCTCAAGTTCTTTACCATAAGTAACCTGACCTGTTTCAGGATCAATATACTTAGTCTGGGCATCATTATTCAAGTCATTGATACCTCGTCCTGTCTCAACAAAAACATTATCCCAAGAGATAGTACCACGGAAATTCAAGCCTTTGGTTATGAAATCCAATTTCTGCTCAAGGGTAAAGTCTGTATTGATACGAGTGGTTGTAGCCTGTGCTGTACCACCGATAGCAAGATTCTGTGCAGAGTTACTTACATTGGAAGCAGATGGATAGAATCCCCATGTGCCGTCAGAATATTGTGGTAAGAACACATCTGGGGCGATGTTATAAGCACCAGCCCACTGCTGACCAATCTGCCACTCACTATTGCTCATGTTACTCCAAGGAGCTTTTCTTACGCCATTGCTACCAGCCACATTTACCTTCAAAGTAGTGCTACTTGTGATGGCAAAGTCCAAGTTACTACGAACATTGATACGATTGTATCCATAGCCAGAGTTGTAGTTACGACCATTGTCATACTCACGGAAGAGGTCACCCTCATGCACGAAATCAGCAGAAGCGAAGTACTTAACGAATTTTGTACCACCACTCACGTTCACGTTCGCATTATAGGACACAGCAGACTTTTTGAAAAGTGCATCCTGCCAATCCACATTGGCATAACGTTCACGCTGCTCCTGCGTAGTCTGGTTTCGATAGTTGTCTATAAAAGACTGAGGACGAAGATATGAAACACCTTCAGGATAAATGCCCAGTTCACGTTCTACCACTTGGTTGCGAAGCATCAACGCATCATAAGAGTCGTACTTATTAGGCAACTTAGAAGGAGCTTTCAACGTAGCATTGAAACCAACGTCAATCTTAGCCTTGCCTTCCTGACCACGCTTGGTGGTAACCAAGATGACACCATTGGCACCCTTCACACCATAGACTGCAGTAGCAGAAGCATCCTTCAGTACAGAGATGCTCTCCACAGAAGAGATGTCCACGCTGCTCAGAGGACGTTCAATACCATCAACGAGAACGAGAGGGTCGGAATTGTTCCATGAACTAGAACCACGGATGATAATCTGAGGTTCCTCCTCACCAGGCATACCATTGCCTTGGATTGTAACAACTCCTGGGAGGTTACCTGTCAAGGCTGAACCAACGTCGCTGACACCAGCTGCACGCTCCAAAACCTCACCAGTAGTCTGGGTGATGGAACCTACGACAGAAGCCTTCTTCTGCTGACCATAACCAACGACTACAACTTCTCCGATGGCGTTGTCGTCTTCAAGAGTAAGTTTGAACTCTCTCTTCTTACCAATCTTTACTTCCTTGGTCTTCATACCTACGTATGTAAATACGAGGATAGAATTCTCAGAAGGAACACTGATGCTGAAATTACCATCTAAGTCGGTGACCGCACCGACGCTGGCATTACCTTTCACTTTTACAGTGGCACCTATCAGAGGCTCACCTGTACCGTCAACAAGATTACCCTTGACCTGGATATTCTGTGCCTGAGCATTCAGGCTGCAGAAAGCTCCCACCAAGCATAAGGCTGCTGTCCGTTTCATTGTTAACACTTGTTCAATCATGTTCTATTCATTTTTGATTTATGCTTTAAAAATTTAGGCGTGCACAAAAACTGTTTATTCACGGCGGCAAAGGTATGGATTTCTTTCGAAACATACTTTGCGTGGTGTAACAGAAAGTTTATCATTTTAGAAAAACCTTGCGAGAACGTATTTTTCCATTGCTTAACAGTTGTTTTATTATATAAACACCTGCAGTTGGCTTTTCAACTTCTTTTCCTTCTATATTATAATATAAGGTGGAAACCACGTCTGCCTGGGTTTCTAATTGTTTAATTCCTGTTGTATTTTGTTTCAAATACCATTCCTTGTACCATTTAAAGCAAGCTTCGCCGCAAGCCTCGTCTACTCCCTTGAACGCAGGCTCCACAACCTTGTCCTTGAGATAAGTGTCGATGTCGAAGTAGAGTCCTGAGCCTTGAAGCGTCATGCTGATGTTGCCCAGTTTGTCGTGGATATACTTCCATCCTTCACCAAAACCTGATGTGGTAGCGGTGCCCCAAGTGCCATAGTTGCTCTCCACCCAGTTGCCCTGCTCGTCCTTGTGACCTGAGCCTGGCTTGTATGGGCTCCAGTCTATCTCGGTCACGATGATAGGATTGGTCTTCGCCACTGGCACAGCATCCAGGAATGCATTGTAGAATATCTCCTTGTTGGTATTGTCATTGTTGCCCGAGCCTGACCTATACCAGCCTGGATAGCAGTGAACGGCATAACCCAGATTGTTTTGCGAGTCTACTATCGGATGCTTTTCATAGTCACGATAGTTTTGCTGCCAAGTGGTGCCCGGCACCCAGATGATTCCCTTGAAGCTCTGCTCGCGAATCACATCCACTACCGGCTGGAAGAAATCATGCAGTGCTTTATCCGAATTAGAGCCATCACCCATATGAACCCTCACCGGCTCGTTGGCTAGTGCGATGGAGATGATGCCCGAATTCTGCTGGATATACTCATCGGCAGCAAAGGCCTTCCATACCGACTTGAGATAGCGGTTGTACTTATCTCCAACACTAATGTCTTGTGGACAGACACCCGGTGGACGTACGACGACGTAGAGTCCATGTGCTATAGCATCCTTGATGAGAGGAATGTAGAGTTTCTGGAGATAGAGACGATAGCGCGCCATGTTGAATGCCGAGATATCAGCCTCGTTTTCTGCTTTCTTTGTCGGATCGTTGGTCCAGCATGGATCCATGTGCAATCGGAACACGGTACAGTAAGCGCCCTGCTTCTTGTCGGTGATGGCAGAAAACAGCTTAGAGAAATATTCCAAGCAAGGCTGAATGTCGGCTTCAGAATAATCAGCCTTCCACTGTTGCCATCTCCAACCGTTGAAGTAGCGGTTCGGCGTATCCATTACGCCATGCAAGACAACAGTCTTACCATTGGCATCTACCAGATTCTTACCCTGCACACGAAGTGCCGGCAGATTATCTGCAGCCAGCCCCGCCATTGACAGCATAACCATAGCGAGTGATATTAACAATTTCTTTCTGTTCATTGTTACAATTATTTTTAGATTTATCATTTATTGTCAGTCACCTTATTATATTATGAAGAATTGCCAGGTTCTAGTTTACAGAAAAGGATGCTGGTCTTTTAAAATAGAATGGCGCGTAATCACTACGCACCAATCCCAAAAACCAATTAATCATGATTCTATATAAAAACCATAATATCAAAATCTTTTAGAAATTCTAAACCTATTCAACAAACTATTATGTATAAACCTAACTAACCTAAATATTCTAAATATATACAACTTAAAAACCGATGCAAAGATACTTCTAATCTATCATATATACTTTATAATAAGTAACCAATAGTTTTTCTCTCGTATCACATGTAACATTATCTTTACCCTACGTAACATTTTAACACCTTTTTTAATATATTCTCGTAAAAAACATACCTTACCATGCATTATTCTCCCATTAATTTTGTATTTTTGCAAACGAATATAAAAAAGCCAAAAGACAATGAAACCAAGAATCATGATGATTTCCATGAAATCAAACCTCAGAACAATGAGATACATCGGTCTTTTACTGATGTTTATCTTCTGTCTCACTGCGCAGAATATGATGGCGCAGCGAGGAAAACTTTTCAATTCAGACAACCAGCTTTCGAGCAACCTTGCCACTCAGGTGTTCCAAGATTCAAATGGTTTCATTTGGATTGCCACCCGTAACGGCTTGAATATCTATGATGGCTATAACTTTATGGTCATCAGAAAAACCTACGGCAACAGTGACGGGCTCAACAGCAACTATATCAACTGTATAACACAGGATGAAAAGGGGCGTATTGTGCTGGGAACAAACAAGTCGCTACTTATACTTAATGGTAAAAGGTTCTGCAACGTACCTATGCTCGATTCAAGAAATAAGCCTATAAACACTTACGTTACCCAGGTAAGCCGTTTGCACAATGGCGATATTGCTGTCGTTACCTCCGGTTACGGCATCATGACCAAGAAAATAGATGCAAACGCCTGTTACACCATGAAAGGAGAAGTGGAGAACCTGAAATACATACATAAGATTCTGGAAGACAAACAAGAAAGGCTCTGGATTATCCTGGAAAACGGAAAGCTGTTACGGAAAGAAAAGAACGGCAAGCTTGTTTCACGCATCATGGGAACAGAGCAACTTAACGCACAAGATATCAGGCAAGACGACAAGGGCAACATTTATCTTGCCACCAAGAATGAAGGTGTTTACCTTCTCAAGGCTGGTTCAACCGCCTTCGCCAAGATAGCCGGCATTGGCAATCTTCCTATTGACAACATCTATATCAGCCGCGACCAGCGCTTGTTTATCGGTTGCGATGGTATGGGTATCTTCGTGTATAACCCTGTAACAGGATTCTTGCAAAATAATCCTCTGTTCAGCCGTGAAGTAAATCTTGCCAAGAGCAAGATTTCCAGCATTATAGAAGATTTTACGGGAAACATCTGGGTGAGTATGCTCCAGAAGGGCGTATTCATGCAGTCGCAGGCTCAATGCGATTTCAACTATATGGGCTACCGTTTGGGCAACCGCAACGTGATAGGCGAAAACAGCATCACAAGTCTGTGTGCTAACCAGGGCGATCAAGTCTGGGTGGGCACCGACAAGGATGGTCTTTACCTCTTTGACATAAAAACCGGTAGCATCAAGAGCCATTTATTAGGCAACACCACGGTACTGGCACTCTGCAAAGACCGGAAGGACAGAACATGGGTAGGAACCTATATTGACGGTATGGGATTGATAGATGCGGGGGGATCTTTCCATCCATTCAGCCTAGGCATTAGCAACCAGGCGGGCATCTTCGATATCCAGGAAGACCCGCAGGGCAATGTATGGTTTGCTACCATGGGCAAAGGACTTTTCCGCCTTTCTCCAGATGGAAGCATCAAGCAATGGAAAAAACAAGATGGTGCCGACAACAACCCGAAAAAGAACAGTATTCCTAATGATTACCTCGTGAAACTTAGCATCTCAAAAGATGGTAAGCGGGTTTTCGTAGCCACTTCTGTGGGTCTGGCTTGCTATGACCAGCAAAAAAACAGCTGGACTTCCACTTTCGGTGGCGTCAACTGTCTGAGCAAGGGCAGTTTCTCTCATTGCGTTTATTCTGACAGCAAGAACCGCGTATGGTTTGGCACTGAAGACGGCGCAATCTGCTATGATCCGAAGAAGGGATATGCTCATCCGAAGATTTATAACACAGAACTTGGACTTTCTGACAACAGCGTAGCCAGCATCATAGAAGATTACAAGGGCAGAATCTGGATAGGAACTACCTGTGGCTTAAACCAGGTAGATACAGAAAAAGGAACTATCAACAAGTACTTCTCGGATAATGGCTTACAGAGCAATGAGTTCAGCGATGCTGCAGCCTGCACGCTCTGGGGAGGAAAGATGCTGGTGATGGGCGGAACCGGCGGTATCAACTGGTTTGATACGGACAAGGTGAAACAGCATCCTTGGCAGGCAAAAGTTACCATATCAGGACTTTTTTTGGGCAACCAACCTGTATACCCAGAGATGGAATCGGGCATCTATACTATCATCGGCAAAGGCGGCTACAACAGCGACAAGTTCTCCTTATCTCATGAAGACAACACCTTCACCATCCACCTGTCTACTCTTACATATAATAATGTAGAGCAGATCAGTTACGCCTACAGCATCAATGGTGAGGATTGGCGAACCATACAGTCTGGCATGAACGAGCTGTCATTCTCACACATGCCAGCAGGTACCTATAAGTTCCGTGTCAAGGCCATCTGCAACGGATACGAAACCCCTGTCAAGGAGTTCTCCATCATCGTTCACCCAGCCTGGTACGCCAGCATCTGGGCAAGACTCTGCTATCTGCTTGCCTTCCTGGGGCTCTGTCTGCTCTATGTCAAGCACCGCAAACGCAAGATAGAAGACCAGTTCATATTGCAGCAGCATATCCATGCGGAAGAGATGGGCGAAGCAAAACTGAAGTTCTTCATGAACATCAGCCACGAAATCCGTACCCCATTGACCCTTATCCTCACTCCGCTGTTCACGCTGATTAAGGAAGATAAAGACGCTCACCGTCAGGGCATCTACGATATGATGCGCAAGAACTCGGAACGAATCCTGCACCTGATTAACCAGATGATGGACCTGAGAAAGATTGACAAGGGACAGATGGTGATGCACATGAGCGAAACCGATATGGTTGCCTTTATTGGCGATGAATACAAACTCTTCTGCCAGCAGGCGATAGCCAAGAGCATCCAATTCACCTTTGAGCACGAAGATGAAACTCTCCCGGTATGGATAGACCGCGACAACTTTGACAAGGTATTGATGAATGTCCTGTCAAACGCCTTCAAGTTTACTCCTGCAGGCGGCAGAATCCGTATCACCCTCTCCCACTCGCCTCATCATGTCCGCATCGCCATCAAGGACAGCGGCAAGGGCATTCAGGAGGAAAAGCTCGAAACGATTTTCCAGCGCTTCTATCAGAGTACCACCACTTCTAATGACCGGAATGTAGGTACGGGAATCGGTCTCGACCTGACGCGCTCGCTCGTGGAACTACACTACGGAACCATTACAGCCGCCAACAACAAGACACTTGATGAAGCCGACTGGAAGGAAGGAAGCCAGTTCCTCATCACGCTGCCTCTGGGCAACGAGCATCTGAAACCGGAAGAAATGATAGATGCACCGGAGCCACAGACTGCTGAAGACATCAAGGAACTGGAAGAAAACCTGGGGGAAGGAAACGAAGAGAATGCTGCCGATACAGCCAATGACGCCGAAGAAGATTTCAAGAGCAAGGCAAAGAGCACCATCGCTGTGGTAGAAGACGATGAGGCAATACGTAATTTCCTGAAGACCCAACTACAGGAAACCTACAATATCCTTACCTTCTGCAACGGAAAGGAGGCGCTGCCAGAGATTATCAAGCAGAAGCCAAGCCTCGTTATCTCAGACATCATGATGCCAGAAATGGACGGCAATACGCTCTGTACCAAGATCAAGAACAATGTGAACACCAACCACATTCCGGTGATTCTGCTTACAGCGATGAGCAGAGAGGAAGACCAGCTGACCGGTTTGCAGTCGGGTGCCGATGCCTATGTGGTGAAGCCGTTCAATATGGACATTCTGCGCCGCACCATCATCAACCTGCTCAACGTGCGCCGTACTTTGAGAAACAAGTTTATGGGCAACGAGAGACAGAGCGACAGGCAGATGGCGATAGAAAAAGCCCTTTCGCCAAAAGACCAGCTGATGGAACAGGTGATGAAGGTAATCAATGATAACATGGATAATGAGGACCTGAGTGTGGATATGATTGCCCGCGAAGTAGGACTGAGCCGTGTGCATCTGCACCGCCGAATGAAGGAACTGACCAACCAGACACCACATGCCTTCATCCGAAATACCCGTCTGCAATATGCCGAAAAGTTGCTGAGCCACTCTAACAAGACGATAACAGACATCATGTTTAGCTGCGGTTTCTCCAACCCAGCCAGCTTCAGCACCATGTTCAAGAACTTTTATGGCTCTTCGCCTCGCGATTATATGCAGGCACACCGGAAAATCTAGCCTTTTCACTGCAGAAAAGGCCAGATGTTTCCCAAAATAAAGTATTTGTTACAAATAGAGAAGCTTATGATACGCCTCGCAAAGTGTTGGTAACATTCTGTGGGGGTATATTTAAAAGGAAAGCGGTAACTTTGCAGCAGAATTCTGAATACATGTTTCATCCATGAGTTCAGATACTCATTCTGTAATTTTAAACCCAATAATAAAATGAAGAAAATTGCAATCTTATCGCTTTCCCTGACGCTTGCAGCCGCTGCACAGGCGCAGACAGCTGAGTTTGACTATTTCAAGTATGCGGGAAATGACGCTCGCTTCAATGTTGAAATTGACAAGACTCACCAGTATTACAACCCGGTACTGGCTGGTTTCTATCCAGACCCATCACTCTGTCGCGTAGGCGACACCTACTATCTGGTAAACTCTTCGTTTACCTTCTTCCCAGGTGTGCCTCTCTCAACCAGTAAAGACCTGGTCAACTGGCAGCCTGCCGGTCATGTTCTCGACCGCACATCACAGGTTCCATTGAAGGGTCAGCAGGTATCAGCCGGTATCTTCGCACCAGCCATCAGCTATAACAAGAAGAACAAGACCTTCTATATGATTACCACCAATGTGGGAGCCGGCAACTTCTTTGTGAAATCAAAAGATCCTTCCAAAGGCTGGAGCGAGCCTATCTATCTGAAGAAGATTGACGGCATCGACCCTAGCTTCTTCTTCGATGACAACGGAAAGGGATATATCGTGCATAACGGTCCGGTAGTTGGCGGTGCCGACTATGAGGGTCAGCGTGCTATCCGCTGCTTCGAATTCGACGTGAAGGGCGACAGCATCAAGGGCGACTTCAAGGAGATTCTGCGTGGCGGAACCCATGTAGAGGCGCGTCCTATCTGGATTGAGGGTCCTCACCTCTTCAAGAAGGGCAAGTTCTATTATCTGATGTGCGCCGAAGGTGGTACAGGCGGATGGCACAGTGAGGTTATCCTGCGTGCCAAGAATCCGATGGGACCATGGGAGGAATGCCCTAACAACCCTATTCTTACCCAGCGTACCGGTCTCGACCCTAACCGCAAGGACCCAGTATCAAGTGCTGGTCATGCCGACATCGTAGAAGATGGCAAGGGTAACTGGTGGGCTGTATTCCTGGCTTGCCGTCCTTATGAAGAGGATATGTACAACACAGGTCGCGATACTTATCTCCTGCCGGTAACCTGGAAGAATGGATGGCCAGAGATTCTTGCCAAGAATACTCCTATCTCTACCGTTGGAGAGAAGGCTGGTTTGAAGCCTGCAAAGAAGAATGAGTTCTCAGGCAACTTCTCTTATGTGGATAACTTCGAAGTTGATAACAATAAGGCGGGTCTGAAAGAGTTGAATCCACGCTGGATGTTCCTCCGCGACTTCGTTGACTGTTACAAGGTAGAAAACGGCAAATTGAAGTTCAATCTCCTGCCAGGCAACATCTACAAGCGTGAGCCGATGTCTGCCATCTGGGCACGTCAGCAGCACGGCACCTTCACAGCTGAGACAGAAATCAACTTTACTCCTCGCAACGACAAGGATATCGCAGGCTTGGCACTTCTCCAGAAGGAAGACCACAACTTCGTATTGGGTAAGACCATGAAGAATGGCAAGCTGATGATTACCCTGACCCGTGCCGAGAAGAACAACGTAACTATCGCCTCTGCTCCTATCAAGGGAGGTAAGCTGAAGCTGAAGGTAGAAGGTCATGACAGATATTATGATTTCTATTATGCCGAAGAAGGCGGCAGCTGGCAGCTTCTTGCCAAGGGTGTAGATGCATCTAACCTGAGCACCCAGAAGAGCGGTGGCTTCCTCGGTGCCTGCATCGGTCTCTATGCTTCTTCCAACAAGGAATAAGGATTTGAGAAAAGATTAACGTTTTAGGAATAGATAATAAAAGAAAAGGTTGATACCTCGCATTTTGCCTGGTATCAACCTTCTTCTTTTATTTATTCTTCACAATATCCAATGTCATTCTTCCTACCCAGATGGCGCTCTTGCCGTTCTGGTCGATTGGCACCGGTTTGCCATCGAGATTGTTCAGATACTCCAACTGCTTGAAGTAGGTATGGCTATGACCGCCCAGTATCAGGTCGATGTCACGGGTAGCTGGGGCTACCTCGGAATCGTCGATGCCATCTATCTTCCAGCCTAGGTGGGAGATGCAGATGATGACATCACACTTCTCTTTCTTCTTCAATATCTCTGTCATTTCCTTTGCCTTGGCGATAGGATCGAGATACTTGATGCAGCCATAGTTGACTTCGGTTACCAAGCCGGCAAGTTCCGGACACAAGCCGAAAACGCCAATCTTCAGTCCCTTGCGCTTGATAATGGTATAAGGCTTTACGACATTTGCCAGTTCGGTACCGGTGAAATCATAGTTGGAGCAGACGATAGGAAACTTCGCCATCTTGAAGATGCGCACCATGTTGTCCATTCCGAAATCAAACTCATGGTTTCCGATGGTAGCAGCATCATATTTCATCTCGTTCATCAGTCCTACTTCCACATCTCCCTTGAAGAGAGAGTAATAAGGTGAACCCTGCGAGAAATCGCCACTGTCAAAGAGCAGCAAGTCGGGATTCGCCTTACGCTCCTGCTTGATCATCGCCACCCTACGGAGGAAACCGCCACGATTGGCAGTTGCCGTATCTGCGAGATTCGGATTGATGGGCATTACGCATGAATGCGTATCGTTGGTATGGAGCACTACGAGTTGCTTTACCACCTTTGCCTCTTTCTTAGCTTTAGCCTGAACGGCTGCCGGCTGCATCATGAAGGATGCCAGAGCCAGACCTATATATAATAATGTATGTTTCATCAGAATTATCAACTATAAACTATTAACTATTCTACCACGCAGCGACCTTCAATCTTAGATTCCACCCTCTTGCCCTGTGCCTGCATCTCACGGAAATAATTCATGATGATGTAGCGCACATTGTTCTCTTTCTGCTTAGGAGCAAAGACATCGGTTCCGCTCTTGAAGGCTACGAGCTGGTCATTACCTTCGGCAAGATAATCGAGGGTTGCAACGCGGTAATTCTTCTCCGGATCAACTGGTTCACCGTTCAGCGTAACGCTCTTCAGTTTTCCATCCTTGGTGATTACCATTCTAACAGCATGGCTCAAGCCTTCGCCGCCACGATGAGCTATCTGCTGGAAGAGTTCCAGAACCTTATCGCCCTTCAGGGTCAGGAAACAGATTTTGTTCTCGAAAGGAGCCATATCGTTCACATCGCCTACAGTAACCTTACCCCTAGCAAGATTAGAACGGATGCCACCCATATTGTAAACAGCAAAAACAGGCTGTTCTTCAAACTGCTTGCCACCCCATACCAGGATGTCACAGAGCAAGTTACTGAGTTCGCTCTCCGGACGGTGACGGGTCATATCATGAGCAATATGACCTACAACAGGGCCCATGATACTGTCTACCTTACTCTTATAAGGAGCGATAAATCGGGCAGCCTCAGCATCAGGCTGTGCATCCCATTTCTGATCAACCAATATTCGGGTTCTCTCCACCTTCGCCACCTTGTATTTCTGGGCGAAAGCCGGACTTGCCATCAGCAGCATCACCGTTGATGCAAGTGCCACCTTCATACCATTCTTTTTCTTCATATTTATTGTTATCTTAATGTTTTGGAGTGCAAAAATACAAAATAAATCTGTGAAATCCGTGAAATCTGTGGGAAAAGACGCTGACCAGAAAGAAAAATAGTTAAATCTGCGAGAAAAAAGAAAGAAAGTGTCTGAAAATTTGCGAGATACAAGAAAAAGTAGTAACTTTGCACCCGCTTTTCGGCGTAACCGCTGTTGTCTGGGCAGAAGTGTTGTCCAAGTCCATGTTGCGTTGGAACGACAAACAATTTTTAATTTTATACAAAAAATGGATTTGATTAAAGTTGCTGAAGAAGCATTTGCAACCGGCAAGAAGTTCCCTGAGTTCAAGG
>ENA-OPEX01000069-OPEX01000069.1-human-gut-metagenome-genome-assembly--contig:-NODE-69-length-24848-cov-2.668132_pt1 | contig 24848 bp, 18 predicted proteins | sample MGYA00241303_ERZ501540 | MGnify/ENA primary metagenome ERZ501540 (study PRJEB25962, sample SAMEA2042431) | human gut metagenome | biome: human gut; feature: human-associated habitat; material: faeces...
AATGCTCAATTTAGTTGTTTGCTTCCCTAATTAAGTTTTCGGACAGCCTCCCCCATTCATTTTTTCTTCCTACTTTTGCCCCAAGAAAATGCGAATTATCATGTAAACGGGTAAATTTATATAATTACCTATTGATATAGTAAAAACGAAATAAATAAATAGACTTAACTAAACTCTTTTAATAGATGGTTAAACGATTGATTTTAGCTTCAGTGTTACTCCTATTTGTATCACTAGCTAATTATGCGCAAAACACGGGAGTCAAGTCCAACCTCTTATATTGGGCTACAACAACTCCTAATCTCGGTGTCGAGACTGCCTTAGGCAAGAAGCATACCGCTCAGGTATTCTTTGGCTTCAATCCTTGGAAACAGTCCGGTGGCGACCAGTCAAGCCTCCGTCATTGGCTTTTGCAACCAGAATATCGTTACTGGTTCTGCCAGAGCTTCAATGGCTGGTTCTTGGGTGTTCATGCCATGGGCGGACAGTTTAATGCAGGAGGAGTGAAGCTACCCCTAGGCATTTTCAAATCTCTACGTGATCATCGCTATGAGGGATGGTATGTAGGTGGTGGTGTGACCGCTGGTTATCAATGGCCTCTTTCCAAGCACTGGAACCTGGAAACCTCAGTAGGTTTCGGATATGATTATATCCAGTACGAAAAGTTCAAGTGTGGTGCCTGTGGCGAGAAGGAGAAGTCATCTCATGACAACTACGTGGGTCCTACCAAGGCAGCCATTTCTCTTATTTATATGTTGTAACTCATTAAATATAATCTATGAGTATGAAAGAATTTAAGAACTACATATTATTATTCAGCTCTCTTTTGATGGCTATGCCTCTTGCAGCCCAGGATTGCAAGAGTCTCAAATTGGCTGCCGATAAGATTCAGGTATCTCATGTAGAGATGTCGCATCACAATGACCTGATTACGGTTATGATGGATCTGAATCTCGATTCCCTGGATCTCCCTACTAACAACCAGCTTGTGTATACTCCGATTATCAAGCATAAGGGAGAGTTGCTCAAGATGCCTGAGATTGTTATCAACGGTAGAAGACAGCAGATCATGTTTGACCGAGGGGTTGGAAAGAAACAGTTGCAGCTTTCTCCTCAGGCTTTCGTGGTGAAGCGAGACAATAAGAAGCAGCAGACCGTGAAGTATCTGGCATCCGTTCCTCTGTCTTCCAAGGTAAGGAACTACGATCTCGAAATTCACGAAGACCTCTGCGGTTGTGGTGATTTGCAGGATGGTACTGATTTTACCATCACTCGTCGTCGCCAGCCTGTAGCTTCTTTCGTCCGTCCAGAGGTAGAAGCGGTCAAGGTCCGTCATCTTGATAAGCGTGCTTATATTGATTTCCCGGTAGACCGCATAGAGTTGCATCCAGATTATCGCCGTAATCCTGCACAGTTAGATAGCATTATCCGTACCATCAATGCATTAAAGGAAGATAAGAATCTCGAAGTGAGCGGCATCAATATTCATGGTTATGCATCACCGGAGAGTCCTTACACGCATAATGATTATCTGGCAAAGAACCGTGCCAAGACGCTGACCGAATATGTCCGCCGAATGGTGAAGTTGCCAAACAATCTCTTCACGGTTTCTTCTACTCCAGAGGATTGGGAGGGTTTGATAGCTTATATTAAAGGTAGCAACCTTGAGCATAAGGATGCCATTCTGGCGATTATTGCAGACAAGAGTCTGAATCCGGATGCGCGGGAGTTGAAGATCAAGAAGCAGTATCCTTCAGAGTATCGCTTTATGCTCGATACCTGGTATCCTGCCCTCCGCCATTCCGACTACCACATTACTTATAAGGTGAAACCTTTTGATGTGGAAGAGGCAAAGGAGATCATCAAGACCAAGCCACAGCAGTTGAGCCAGGAGGAGATGTTTCTGGTAGCCCAGACTTACGAGCCAGGCAGCAAGGAGTTTAATGATGTGATGGAAGTAGCTGTCCGCATGTTCCCGGAGAACGAGACAGCGAATCTGAATGCAGCCATAACCCGCTTGAATGCCGGTGATGCAGATGATGCGAAACCATATCTCGACAAGGCAGGAAACAGTGCCGATGCCCAGAATGCCCGAGGTGTCTATGAGATGCTGAAGGGCAACGAGAAGCAAGCTCGTTATTACCTGGAACAGGCAGCCAAGTCTGGCGTTGCTTCTGCAAAAGAAAATTTACAGAATCTATAAAGTTATACATACTGTCTGTTTAGGTTAATATAGCTGTTCCTTAGAGTCAGGGCACTGCCCTGGCTTGGGACAGTCTCCTGAACCAGGCATATTTTTTCTAAGTACAAATATAGAAAGAAACTCAAATATAACGTATTAGATGAATTGTAAACCAAATATATAAAAATGTAATATAATTAGATTTTTAAGAGCGGTTATAAGTAAAGAAATAAAATATTAATAACAATAATAATAACTTACAAGATGAAGAAAACTTTATTATTTTCCGTTGCATTGGCGGGGCTGATGCTCGGTTCTTGTTCAAGTAGCGATGATCTGAATGGTGGTGGTAACAACACTGGTTCTAATCAGAGTGGTAATGGCTATGTTTCGCTTTCGTTGAATTTGCCTACACGTAGTGGTTCTATGAGTCGTGCAGAAAACGACAATTTTAATGATGGACTTGCTGATGAGTATGCGGTTAAAAATGGTACCTTGATTCTGTTTGAAGGTGCCAATGAGACAGATGCGACATTTGCTGGAGCTTACGAGTTGAAGAATTTGAGTATGAACTTGGTTGGAACTAATAAAGATAATATAACAACCACAACCAAAATTACCCAAAAAATCAATAATGGCTTAAGTAGTGGTACTAATAGTTTTTATGCTATTGTTGTATTGAATAACAATGGAACACTTGCTGTTGATGATGCTACTGCTACTTTAAAGGTAAATGGTGAAGATTTTCCTCCAACTAAGAAAATCTCAGATTTGCAAAATTTGGAATTGACCAGGAATGCTTCTGATTTTACTACAACAGGTTTCTTGATGATGAATGCTCCTTTGGCAAGTGTTAAAGGTGGAGAAACTTCTCCAACTGGTGCTGAAATCTCTGTCGCTTCTAAGATAGATAAGGATCATATCTATGCTACAGAGGCTTTGGCTAAGGCTAATTCTTCTGCATCTATTTATGTAGAGCGCGCATTGGCCAAGGTAGATGTTACTGCTTCAAAACCTACAGGTAATTTGGAAGATGGTGCAAAAGTATCATATACAGTTAAGGGTTGGGTATTGGATAATACCAATAAAAAGACCTATTATTTGAGAAATACTTCAAATTCTTCAGAGTGGCTCTCTTTGAAGACTACATCAACTGTTCCTACAAAGCCTTATCGTTTTGTTGGTGATAATCCTATGGAAAGTAGTGTTAAGTTGTATCGTACATATTGGGCTAAAGACCCTAACTACGATGTTAAGCCTAGCACCTTATCTGAAGATTTCAATACTATAGGTAATAAAGCGCCTGCATCCTTGAAGAGTCTTGGAGAACATGATTACTGTTTGGAAAATACTTTCAATGTTCCTCAACAGACCCAGGATGTAACTACACGTGTTATCATTGCTGCTCAGCTTAAAGATGATGGTAAGACTTTCTATGTAGTTAATGACAACGAGAGTGAGTTGCTTGATGAAGATAAGATGAAGGAGGCTGTTAAGAGTGCATTCTTGAACAATACTGACGTACAAGCATGGATTAAGAAAGGCTTGAAGGCTGGTGAAAAAATTGATGAAAATGATTTGGATGTTACTGTTGCTAGTACAGCAGGTAATAACGTACCTACCGTTTCTGTCAATGCTACAGGTAATGCTAAATATACTTCTGGTGCAGCCCCAACTGAGACCGCAGATATTACAAACATTATGAAAACAATCAAGGTTGCTACTTATGAGAATGGTATTTCATACTATCCTGTAAGAATTAAGCATTTTGGTGACGAATTGACTCCATGGAAGAGTTCAGAGACTCCATTACCTACAGTAAGTACTGGTGCATATCCAACAAATAATCAGGCTGCAAATTATCTCGGTCGTTATGGTGTACTCCGTAATAACTGGTATAATATTGATGTTCAAGGTATCAAAAAACTTGGTTCCCCAGTTGTTCCTGAGGTTACTGGTGATACAGATGATGAATTGGCTGCTTACATCTCTGTCAAGATCAACGTCCTTTCATGGGCTAAGCGTACACAGGGAGCAACTCTCGGTGAGTAATATAAAACGATGAATATAGAAAATAATAATTGATTAGCGATATGATAGCGCAGAAGATAAATAAATGGTTGAAGGGTGTCATGGCAGCTGCCATGACCCTGACCGTCGCGACCTCATGCCACGATATGTGGCACCAGGATTACAGCGATTGTCCTAATGGTGTATATGTGAAGTTTAAGTATGATTATAACCTCCAGCGTGCCGACATGTTCAACGACCATGTTGGACAGGTAACGCTGTATGTATTCGACGAGAACGGAAACTATATAACCCAACAGACCGAGACGAATTCTGCGCTATCATCGCCTCTCAAAGACCCAAATTATGTGATGCACGTCGAGAACCTGCAGCCAGGTAAATATCAGTTCCTTGCCCTTGCCGGACAGAATGCTTACGCCGACCAGTTAACTTCAGGCCGTGCCAAGTTCGTTCGTACCGCTCCATCGGCTACAGGAGATAAGATGCAGAAACTGGAAGTGAATCTCGATCATGAAAATAGGGGAGAGTATGATGAGGTTGTCAACAACAGCCTTCCTCTCGATACCCTCTGGCATGGTAAACTGCTGGAGGCAGTAGAGGTATCATCCTCAAAACCTTCTTATGCTACTATTCCTCTGGTGCGTGATACCAAGAAGATCAATGTGGCGCTTCGTGACCTTGACTCTCCACAGGATATGGATGTCAACGACTACACGATGACCATCGAAGACCATAATGCCCGCATCCTTTGGGATAACTCTCTCGATGAGAGCCGTAAACTCATTTATACCCCTCATGCTACATGGAATACGGTAGATGAGGACGAGCAGGGCAAGATAGCCCATGCTGACTTTATGACTTCCCGCATTCTGAAACACGAAGATTACAACCAGGATGGCCGACTCCTGATTAAGAGTAAGGAGACCGGAAATACGGTAGTCAATGTAGATCTGCCAGACCTCTTGAGTCGTCTTCGCACCAGCGAGGAGTACAGTTACAGTGCACAGGAATTCCTAGACCGTGCCTACGATTACAAACTTCAGTTCTTTATCCAGGGTGGCAAGCTCAAGTATTGCTACATCACCATCAGCGTGAATGTACTGAGTTGGAGCAAGCGCATCCAGTTCGAAGAACTCCATTAAAACTCTCGAATCCAAATAGAATCGAAAATAAAAAATATTAGTCCTACTGGCTTCTTGTAAGCCCTAAAATATAAAGTATATGTTTAAGATGAAATCGATAATCCGCTCATTGCTAGCCCTTATGCTGGTGATGTCGTTCGCATCCTGTGCAAGCGACAATATCAGCGACTTTCCTATTGCGAATGATAATAGTAAGGTGTTTTTGTCTGTTTCTATAAACGTAGCTGGTGAGGACTCTGAAACAACAAGAGCGGAAGATTATTATTTTGAACCAAAACCTAATGGTGGAGAAAATGGAAATGGATGTAAAAAAGGAGAAATCTACGAACAAAAAGTTCATAATATGTCCCTTCTTTTCTTCCATTCTGATAAGGCTGATTTAACAGATGGTGAAACTAGAATAGAAAAAGTTATTTATTTCCCTACTGTAACATCAGAATCAAAATTCTTCCGTACATTATCTGTAGAGATTGATCGGAAGTATTTGAATGATGCAAAACTCCGCTTTTTAGTCATAGCTAATGTTGGTGACTTATCTGATTATCGTGGTCGTAAATTATCAGAGGTACGAGACCAGTTGATTACTAATGTTTTTGAACGGGCAACAGATGCTAAATATCTGGAAAGTGGAGATTTAGATGGCTATTCTGCATTTGTTATGTCTTCTTATGATCAGAGTTCTTTGAATATAAAAGAGGGTAGCGGTACAGAGGAAGATCCTTTTATTATCAGTCATAAGATAGAGCGTTTGGCTGCAAGAATAGATATAATGCCTCATGTAAATCGTTATCAGTTAGATTCTGAAGGTCTTAACTGTAAGTATTGCTATAATGTCACTCAGGGAACAGATATTATTGGAGGCTTTGTACTAGAGTATGTCCGTCCTTATAATATAATGGATTCTAAGGAATATGTCTTTAAACGTACGGCCAAGAATGCTTCGTTGGAAGATTTGCAATACCTCGGTAAGGAAACGGAAGATGCTTCTAAAAACAGTACTAATTATGTGGTAGAACCAACATCTACTGATAAGAGTAAAGCATCTTATAAATATCCAAAGAATACTGTTGAGTATTGGGCAAAAGATACTTATGATAGTTTCTATAAAACTCATAATGCAGGTAAGACCCATACGTTTTCAAAATCTACAAAGGCAACTAGTAGTGCTAAGGTGTACGATCCTGAGACTGCCTTTTATATCCTGGATTACGTAAAAGAGAATACATCTTTCGATAATAATGAGCAATATGCAACAGGGCTTGTCTTTAAGGGAAAGTATTATGAGAAAAGCGATTGGGTAGTTGCAACTGATGCAGAGATAAAAGCCGGTGGTTCTTCTCATCCTAAAGCTGGTGCTGTAGGTACACCAAAATGTTACACCTACGTCATTCGCCATAGCGACCCTACGGGTGCAGGTACAACTTCCGACCCAATGCATTACGGTATTGTCCGCAATAACATTTATCGAGTTCGTATCGATGGAATTACCGGTAAGGGACCGGATGGAATGAAGATTACCCTCAACGTGAGAAAATGGGCAACCTATACTCATGAAGAGACAACAATGTAAAGACAAATAGATAAACAGAAAGTATAGTTTGAAATAAAACTTTCAGAGAAAATGAAAACGATTAGAATGATACATACGGCATTGATTCTGATGGTGCTAGCCTTAATCTCGGCTTGCTCCACAGATAGTGCTGACCCTATACAGGGAGGCAGTGGAGGCGATAACCAAGGCGACAAAGTTACCGTCCACATGACTCTTTCTACAGCTCCTTCTTCAGGAACCAGAGCTACGTTAACATGGAATGATGGCATAGATGCAGAAAACATGAAGAGCTGGGTAGTAGCCTTTGTAAAAGACGGCAAGGTTGTTTCTTTTGCAGAGAATACGAATGTATCGGAAAATAATCGTATAAAAGATGATGTCACGATCAATGATCTTCCTAAAGGAGAAGCTACCTATCAGGTTTATTCCTTTGCCAATCTTACTGCTACAGAACTTAGGATCTCAAAAGGTGCAACCGTCAATTTTGACAACATGAAGTGGAAGATGGATGGTAATGGTTTCGATGTTACAACCAAAGGCATTCCAATGAGCAATAAGCAGGAAGTAACGATAGATGCTACAGGTAAACCTGATAAAACTGAGCTTTGGGTAGTAAGAATGCTGGCAAAGGTTACATTAAAGTTTAAGAATCCAAGTTCTACAGATTTGGTAATCAACGATATTACCATCAGCGATATTACAAAGAACAGTAGTGAGAATGGAGATAAGGAGAATATCAAACTGCTGCCAAAGCATTCTGATGCTGATAAGGATCAGGTGGTATGCACTCCGAATCTGGTAGGGCAGACAGCTACAGAGAGTTATCAATATACATTGCCTTCACCAAAGACGATTGCAGCGAATACATCAGATTATACAGAAGAGAATGAGATTTCATTCTATGTGAATGAAAGCGCAGCGGGCAATACTTCCAAGTATTTCATCATTAATCTGAATACATCAACAGGAGTCAAGCGTTACGCCCTGTTCCAGGATTGGACAACGATAGCTCGTAACGACCATCACATTCTGCCAATCTCATTAGATGATTACAAGTTGAAGTTTGATGTTCAGTCCTTCACAGCTATCGGTCTCTATCCATCCATAACAGATAACGGAACCACTCTTTCCTACACCTGTTATTATCCGGAAGAGGAATTCCATATCCAGCCAAAGGTAGTAAAGGCAAGTGATGACACAGAGGTAACTGGTATCGATAATACCAAAGTAGAGTGGCAGTTAATCAAAGAAGGAGGTATGGCTGATGAAACAGCGAATGCCAAGTTGGTGTTTAAAACTATTCCATCATGGAATTCAGCCACCGGCTATTTCGAAGGTATCTTCAATGATGACAAAGCCGACAAGCAGAGTGCCCTCTATATCAGGTCACTGTCCCTGTACCGGGTGAAACGGGCAAGTCTCTAACATACAAGATACTTTTCACCAAGGATTTGAGTAGCTTTGCTGCTCGTAAACATTATACACGTAAATACTATCGCTATGAATAAGATTAAAAACATATATCGTACTCTCATCCTCCTCCTTTCATTGGTTTTGATGCCAGTGGAAGGATGGGCTAGTGATGATTTATATGTAAAAAAAGGTGACACTCCATTATCATTGCAATGGAGTAATTATATATGGAATAAATTTGATTATGCATGTTTCTATTTTGAGAAAGATGGAGTGAAACTTGATATATCAAGTTGGGATATTTCTACTGATAATGGTCATAGTATTAAAGTAGGCTCTTATCCATATCATGGTCATAAGAAAGACAATCATTATGTGTATTATGATAAAGCTAAGACTCAATATGGGGTTTTTCAATCTCTTTTTGAGTATAACGTAGATCCTAAAGGTACTGATATCCATAATTCAAAACTCGTTCTCCTTCTTTCAAACGATGCCAATCTCTTAACCCAAAAAGAGAATCTTGCAGGCGTCAAAAGGATGGAATTTGATTTATATACAGAAGATGGCTTGAAGTCTTCTGCGATTAAGTATGGCAGTAAGTCACCAACTTTTTCCAAAGCAGAAAGTACTTCTATAATCCCAAAAGCTGCGACCACAACCCATGTTACTTTGCCAGATTTCAATGCTAAGTATTTGCGTTGGCAGTTATTTGAGTCTGAGACTGCTACCACTCCTGTTGCTTCCATAACAGATAAATTGAGTAATTCTTCATCAGCAGTTCAAGGTTCTGATTTGATTTTCTTTAATTCAACCGTTATAGCTAATGAGGCAGACCGTACTGTGACCTTTGATTTCTCGAAACTTCCAGAAGGAGCAAAAGTAGAGAACTATGTTTTGAAGTGTACTTGGGCAAATAATGACGATGATGCCAAGGTGGTAACATATAAAGGAAATACCTATATTCTTCAGGAGCCATCTATTATTAATGGTGAATATTCCTTCAAGTTTGTAAAGCAGGAAACACTTGATGCGCTTCCTTTGGAACTTTCTGCAGACAATGTAGCAGCTGAATCAAGTCATGATGTAGATGCAATATATAAAGGCGGAAAACTTGAGGTAAGTTTGAAAGATATAGTTCCTGATATCCTATCTGATTTTGGCGTAGCTGATAAGAAAGATGTCAGCAACTTCTATATGCGTTGGGTATTGGCTGATAAGGCTGGCAAAATCATAAGTGCTAATTCTAATAATGGCGCTTTGGCTTTGCGCAAAACTTCTGAGGGTGTGGGGTATTACACCTTGCTATCGACTGATGGTTCTTCTTTGTTACCTAATGGATTGGATGTAACTTTCGAGTTGCCTTCCGGTTCTTCATGGTCTTCTGATATGAAGGTATATTGTTTGTTGAGCAATGATCTTACAGGATATGAGGCTCAATATGGGGTTATAACAAAAGAACCATCTGCTTTCAAGAGCAAGATAAATGTAAAGCTCTATTCTCCAGATAATCTTCCATTTAAGCATTATGAAGGTATCGCCAATAAGAAGGGGGACTGGGATATGGTGAACGGGCATACCTATCAGAAGACCCATGAATGGGAGTATTATTATTATGTTGATGGAAAAGAATACAATCCGCAGATTCTCTTGTCCCTGCCATTCCAGAGGTATGAGGGAGATGGTAATGATCTTGAACCTCGTGGTTATTTCCGTTGGTATAATTATAATACTGATGAAGGATCAGAACATCTTAAGGTTGTTGATGAAACACAAACAAAATTATTCAAGAAGGGAAAATGGGGATTATTCGCCAATAATATCGGTGCACATCCTACTAGCAATAGGATAGGTGTTAATTATAGTACTTCCCATGTTAACGATTCATGGAAAGGGGAGACCATTGCCTGTGATGTAAGTAGATATATTGACGGAATGGATGAGTCAAAGACTTATCTGCTCCATGAACCAACTTTGTCTATTCGTTACATCTTCCATATTCTTCCCAAAAAGAAGATTGCTGATGATATCATGGCTGCATTATGTAATCATGATGATGGTGATTATACTTATGAAGATAATAAGAAGGTTACATTTGGTTATAAGGATGAAAAGTCAGTAACAACATTGCGTTTGCAATTGAATGATATTTCTCGATACTCATTTTATCCGATGAAACCTGCTAGTTTGATAAAGGTTGTATACAATAATGATATTACTGAAGCTGATTTTGATAAGTCAAAATATGTCTCTGTTTCTAAGTACGGAGGTTTTATCGAATGGCGTATTTATGATGTTTCTAAATCAAAATATTGCAAGTTATCAGGGAAAGTTCGCTTTCTTGATTTAAGTGAAGAAAAACTGAATGATGCTGACTGGTACAATTTAGAAGGTTCGAAGATTGCTGCTAATGAAAAGCCGGTTATAGATAAAGGTACTCCTGTATTTGTTGTAGCTTATTTGGGTGAAGGAAACGATATGTGTCCTGTAGCTAATTTTGATGTTCGTTTTATGGGATTCCATCCAATGACGCATGAGCAGATAACTGCTAAAGGCTATAATAACAGAACCATATCATATCTTGATGAGCATTATCAACAAGCCACCAAGCCTATTTCATTTGACGATGATGATGATGAGCAAACGGTGGCAGCCCCAACAACTCCAGATGACAACCAAGACCGATTGCCATCAAGATGGGATCGCCGTGCCTATAGCTTCGTATATCGTGATTTGATAGACTATGATGCTACTGGTTATTCTGTTGGTATTGGACATTCCCCACTTCATGGAGATTATGGACTTTATAAAACTGCTAATATTTCTGGTATTTCTGGAAAATCTTCTGATGGTAAGGATGATTATGTTTGGTGGACAGGTCAACCCTTGTATGATCGCACGTACGAAATGACGAATGGATCTCAGTACGGACACTTCCTTTATGTGGATGCTTCTGATGAGAGTCGTCAGATTGCCGCTGCAGATTTTAAGGCAAATCTCTGTACGGGTATGCAGATGATATTTTCTGCTAATGTCGCAGATATGACTTCAGAGGGTAAACAAGTCCCTCAGGTTATGTTTAAACTTTATGGAGTGAATTATGATGCAGAAGGAAATATACAGAGTCAAAAACTGCTTCATTCTTTCTCGTCTGGAGATTTTAAGACAAATGTTGATGATTTAACCAAGGCTAAATGGTATCAGGTTTATGGTAAAATTGTCATTCAGAAGGAATCTGGTGTAGAGAATTACTCTGATTTTAGAGTTGTCATTGATAACTATTGTCAGAATACTGAGGGTGCCGATTATGCCGTAGATGATATCCGTATCTATATCGAACCTGCAAAAGTAGAGGTACTCCAGGAGAAGCCGGTATGTGGCGGTGCTACAACTGGAACCGTCAAGCTGAAGATACGTGCTATCCACGAGACATTGAATGCAATCTTGGATCATAAAGATACCAAAATTTATTTCCGTTTAGTGGATGAAGATGGTAAACCTGTTTCTGGTGAAGGACTTTATTCATATAATTTATATGATATAACGAAAAAAACGACGACGAAAGTTGATGGTGATAAATATGGTACTGTAGACGTATACGATTCAGAGGAAACGTGTAAGAACTTTGAAATCGATGGTACTAATATGATAGAAGTAGACAGTGAAGGTGAAACCTATATTGTGTTTAGCAATAAAGACTATCCTTTGACTACAGGTAAGAAGTATTATGTATCTGTATCTACAGGTAATCCTGCTGAGGGTAAGGCTAATTGGGGCTCACCTGCAGAAATTTGCTCGCTATATAGTGACTGGTTCGAAATGGTTAGCCAGCATCCAATCATTACTGATACTGATGGTAATATCGTAACGGATTATAAGATTCCTTGCGATCAAGCTGACAACTATGAGGTTAAAATCAAGGGACAATTGACTACAACTGACCCTCATAATGGTGGTAAGATAACATTGAATAATGTTAAGTTCATCTGGTATCTTGATGGTACAGCTGAGAAAAATAAGTTGAACGAAGCAGCCAGCAACGAAATCACCATCAGCAATGATAAGCTTCCCTTGGGTAAAACTCATCAAATCTATATGAAGCCTGAGGGAGAAGAGACAGATGGCTATATTCCATACGTAATCAATGGTACAACCTTTCTGTTGTGTACAGGTGCTATACCGGTAGATTTACGTGTGATGTTGGATGGTCCTAAGCTTAACTTCGGATTCAATGATGTGGATTATCCTTTCAATGATGGCAGCTATGAGGCATCGCTTCGTATTGGTTTGCCACAGTTGGAGAAGCTGAAGACTTCTAAGGGATATTTGAAGGTGCCTCTTCATAGTGCTACGATGAGAGGTGGAACAGCTATAACTGAACCTCTTACTTTCATTGATGACAATGGTACTTCTGCTGACGCTTCGACAAAGGTGTATGTTGCAACAACCAATGATCCTTTATGGGAAAAGAAGCTGAATACACAGGTTGCCACATTGGAGAAAGCAGAGTTGCCTGCTTTTGATAAGAAGACTCAGGCTACACTCAACCTCAAGTTTGAGAATGATGCAGTTGCTGATTTCCATGAGGGATATTACTATGTTCTCCGATTCGTTTACGAGAAGAGGGCTGCTTCTGCGGAAACTACCAACTGCCCTGGCGAGTCTTATCTCAAGCTGAAGATTGTACCGGAGTTCATTACCTGGACTCCTACTGCGGATGGCGGTATGAATGCCAACTGGAATAATGATGTCAACTGGCATCGCTCTTCTAAGGAAGAACTGTATGATGATGGTTATACGAATTATCTGAAATATGGCAATAGCATGTCTGGTACGCCAACTTCTGCTAATGACATTCCTACGCTGAACAGCTATGTGCCAATGAAGTTTACCAAGGTAACTATCGGTAATCTGAAAGGTTTGCCATTCCCTGACCTCGGTAATGTGGTTTACCGTAAAACCAATAAGATTGCTACCAAGCTGACTAACGGTAAGGGTAATGAGGCAACGAAATATATCCAGTATGATATCATGGCGTTCTGGAATGAGGCAGATGCCAATAAGGGATTGGAAGCAGGTAATCTGAAGTGCGAGAAGTTCTATGGCAATACCTGTCATCAGATTTACTTCAAGCCTCAGGGCGAGCTTCGCGACCAGTGCTATCTGGTATATGACAAGGCTTGGGTAGAGAAAGAGCTGGAGCCTAACAAGTGGTACACCATGGCTTCGCCTCTGCAGTATATCTACGCCGGTGATATGTATGTGCCAGCAAAGGATGGACGACAGGAAACCAAGGCGTTTACGGATATCACGTTTGATACGAATGTATATAGCCGGAGCAAGTATCCGGTTTATCAGAGAGCTTGGATGAAGAGTGATGTGAAGGAAATCACACCTAAGAGTGATTATCCTGCATCTCATAACCCAAGTGTAGCTGCTCCAGAAAATGTTGATATGAATCTCGGCTACTGGAGCCATGTATATAATAGGGTGGACGAGAGCTATGCCGCATATGGAACCTTCGGTGGTTTCTCAATCAAGGCGGGTAATGCGCTCCTGCCGAAGGAACCTGCTGATGGTTCTAAATTGCCAAATGCGCTCCTCCGTTTGCCAAAGGAAGATACCAGCTATCAGTACTTCGATTATAATGGATCAACAACTCCTGGTGGTAAACCTGTACCTGTTGATAAGAAGAATGGTTATGGTAAACTTCTCGTTGCCTTCAATAACGAAGAGAAGCATCTCGCAGAGAAGACTCAGAGTTTAGGAACTGATAACAACAGCGGTTTCTATCTCGTGGCTAATCCATATACCTGCTCTATCTCTATGGCTAAGTTCTTCGAGGCTAATACTGGTTTGCAAAAGGCAATATGGATGGTAGAGAATGGCGAGGTAAAGGCGATTTCCAATGCAGAATTGGATAAGCAGAACTATGCTATCCAGCCTACCCAGTCGTTCTTTGTCAAGAAGAAAGGAGGCGAAACGGTAGAAAATGTAAGGTTCACTTCTGCGATGTATGTTGACCGCACTATCACTCCTGGTCTGTTGATGGCATCAGACTATGTCAAGAGCATTGAAGCAACGACAGAGAATTCCAACGGCCAGACTTCAAAGGCACGCATTGCTTTGCGTCCGGAGGCTTCTGCCGACTATGATGACCAGGAGGATGTGGATCTGCTGTATGATCAGAACCTCAAGGATGTTCCACAGGTTTATACCGTTGCCGGCAACGAGGCGGTGGCTGTGAATGCAGTTCCTGAGTTGTCCTGGATTCCGCTCGGTATCGTGAGCCAGCAGGCTGAAGAGGTTTCACTTACCCTGAAGGGTGTGAGCAAGCTCGATGCTCCGGTTTATCTCTATGATGCTGCGTCGGCAAGCTTTACAGAAGTTCATGAAGGCGAGGCTGTGAAGGTGAAGGCGGGTGACCACGGAAGATACTTCCTCACCCAGACCCGTACCTCAACCGGCATCGACCGCATGGAGACTGAAGAGCAGAGCGCACCGGTGAAGGTTTACTCACCAGCTGCAGGCATGATCGTTGTTTCTGCCTTGGGTGGTGAGAAGCTCGACAGGGTTCAGGTATTTACATTGGATGGCAAGATGGTTCACAGTTATCAGTTGCCTGATAAGCAGAGAATGATTCTCCGTGTTCCATCCGGCATTTACATCGTGAAGGCATCTACCCAGTCCTGTGCTCAGGCTAAGGGTCAGAAGATTTCAGTAAGATAGTATATTCTGGTTTTTAAATAGCAATACTTATTTTTTGATAATCCTTTTATACCCACATTATCTGATACCTTACTATATATAGGGGCATCTTTGTTTCTTTGGTAGAGACGAAGGTGTCCCTATCATTTTTATTATTTTTTTTAACACGCATAATTTGCTAGTTTCCAACAATTATCTTATATTTGCAAAGAGTTTCTGGGTCTCTTATGTAGAGATTCAGATGAACGACATCAAAAAACGAACTTGATTCGCATGATGAAAGAGACAAATATACAATCACAGGTTACGTCCACTATTGCAGGGGACGACGGCGAAGCCATGGCAAAAAGTGAAGGATATGTAGCAGAAAATGGTTTTGTAGCAACAGATCCGACGCACTTTGGAAAGGCGTATCAAGATAAACAGTCGAGGCAAACGTGTTGTCCGTGAGGCTGTTTTCTTACCACCTTTGTCTTTGTGAGAGTTGAGGACAAAAATCTTAATGAAATCTGCTTCCGCTCCGATGTTTATAAGATGCTTTCGGAACCAGGCAAAAGTGCCCCATATGCTATCCCTGATAGCAAATTCGGCAATTTCAGCGAGCGAGAGTTTGAAGAGAAGGTTGCAACTTCTATCATCCAAAGGCTGATGGCGGCATCAGCATCCTTGATGACACTCTCGGTATTTATTGGAAGATACCAACCGAACATGCCATCCTCTCGGAGAAAGATACAAAACATGAAGTTTTAAAGGACTTCGACAGTCCTTTCGACATTAACATAGATTTATACAAATGAATACAAAACAGCAAATAGCACAGCAACGTGCTAATTTGGCTATAGCTAAATTCTTGAAGGAATTGTTTACTCCTCCGTATGTTATTAGTGAGTCAACTTTTGATGAAACGAAGGAATCTGCGGTGGAGTGTGCAAAACAGAATGTCGAAGCTGCATCTCTTACTGGAAGAGAGAAAGAGGTAGCGAAGGAGTCTGTAGAACTATTTGCTAATGATGTAGCACGGATGTTTAAGGTTGCTATGAAACAATCTGGTAAGATTGTGTGAATACCCTTTTTGAAATTATGGTACATACGATGTCTATAGATACAATTTCGTTGAGAGATTCTCTTTCCTGTGTTTGTCAACAAAGTGGCGAGCCATTGTCTAATTGGGTTGATTGGGGCTCTCTTATAGCTTCTGTTGCTACTCTGGTATGTTTTGCTATTACTTGTTTTCAAATCTATCAGGTTAAGAGTGTTAGTAAGCAGGTGAGGGAAGCCGTGAATGATAATAATAAGCAAATAAAAAATAGTATTTCTCTCTATAAGGTTACAGATGCTCTTCGACTGACACAAATGGTGTTGGACTATATAAGAAAAGAACATTATGAATTAGCGGCAATGAAGTTGTTTGAACTCAATAACATGGCAATAGAAATCGCAAATACTCATAAGGAGCTCAAAGCTTACCAGTTGTCATTGGTATCAGAGATGGATCATCTTAATGATATGGCAACCAATGTAAAAACTATGTATAGTTCAAGCTATACGATGTCAACAATAATGCGATTTAATAATGCATTAAAAGATATAGATATCAAGATTAAAAATCAGATATTAAAAAGCGATAGAATATGAAAAAGTATATTGATAGTATAGAACCATTTATCGATAAAATCATAAAGATGACAGAATTAAAACAGATGAAATGGGAAAAATCAGGAAACAATACATATCGTTGTGTTGATGTCAAGGACTCCCTCAGCCTAGAAATATCTGGAGGAAATGGTTTTGTTGGTTCAAATATTGGTTTCAAGCTATATTCGGAAGATAAATTGGAATTTGAATATACGCCAGGTTTTATGGTGAAGTATCCTGGGTTTGAAGCTCTCTTGTCAAAGCTTTATTCTATTGTTGAAGAGGCAGATGTGAAAAGAATTACAGGTCAACTTTCAAAGATTATGTCAGCTTTTGCTAAAACTGATAATGTCTGATGAAGAAAGATAAAAAATGATTGGAAAAGTCTACATTTATGGAAATACCAGCAATAATGAGGAGCGTAACAACTCTGTCTTTTGATAAGATGCAAATCGCCCTTGCTGTTTCCATTCTATAGCAGAAACTTCAAAGCAAAATGGAATCTCAAAGTTCAAAGCCTGTATATTACCATTATAGCATAAGGTTTTAACACATTAAGTATTTACCTTTGCATCCGTAATCAAAACAGTTTGATAATGGAAACAAGGGAATATTTCGAAAAAGTGATGCAGGACTACAACCAAAACCGTAAAGGTCGTAGGTAAGCGTCCAAAAACGGATTTGGTGATTTGAGAAAGAAGATGTAACTTTGTCGCCAGTAATTTTAAACGTAAGTAAAATGTACAGCGACAAAGACTTTCAGACATTCTGGTTCCGCTACAAGACGGAAGGGGAGCCACATGGAATTTCAATTAATTCCTTTTGTATTAACCAAGGTGTTCCATACAAGCAATTCTATGCGTGGTTCAAGAAGCATGCCAAGGATACTGTTATCCCAGTTGAAATAGAAGGAGCACCTACAGATGAAGAGACAGATGATGTTGAAGTCCCACCTCAGCCAGCATCCAAGCCAAAAACAAAGAAGTCGAAGGGTGGCATACTCATTACCATCCAAACGACGGATGGTTTGTTTGTCAAGAAGGGTGGGCTTGACTATGCCGGCATGAAGGACTTAGTGTCTAGATTGGAGGGATTATGCTAAGGCTCTCAGGTCTTGACAACTTCTACTACTTACCCATGCTTCATGATATGAGGTACAAGGGGCCTCGTCTCTCTGAGATCATACGTAATATATATCATCGTGACCCTCTCAATGGTGACATCTATATTTATATGTCTCGTGACCGACGAACGATAAGGTTGTTTCAATATAAGCATCATGTCTATGACCTTCACGAACGTACTTTCAGCAATGAATATCGATTTAAGAAAGTTGTACTTCGAGAAGGAGTTCCTATCTATAAGATGGATTGGAAGACCGTGATGATAGTATTGGAATCGCCTGTTATAAAGCAGATTAGAGCATAATTCGTATTTAAGTATAATTAACTGATATTCAGGTGGTTATGTGCTTTATAAATTTGCATAATTCAAATATTTTTTGTATCTTTGTACTAAAATACAAAGGTTATGGAATTAGACGAATTAGGCATAGATATAGAGGCACAAAACTGTCTCGATCAAATTCAGCAGGAGTCTCGGACTTCTGCTGACTATGACCCGTCCCAAGGTATGACAGGAGAAGAACTACATAACTTTTGTAAATTCTTGTATTCGCAGATTCAGTCCAAGGATGAGGAGATAAGCCGCCTTACTGCCAATATTAAAGAGTTGACGGATGAGGTTCGATTGTCTCGTCTTCAACAGCAAACATACAATGATGAAAACAAGGCGGTAAGTGCGAGCCATTCTCATAAGTTGGATGTTGTGCTTCAGCAATTACAAGAAACCAGGCAAGAGCTTACTGATACAAAGAGAAAGCTGAAAACTGCTGAGACCCTGTTGGCAGATGCCAAAGAGAAGAACCGTCAGTTGGAAGCTGAACGAGAGAAGGATGCCAAGGAGCGTAAGGACTTGGAGAATGATATCGCTCTCCTTCGTTCTGATCTTTACAGTGGAACAAAGAGCCAGCAGTCAGGTCGTTCTGCGGTAGAGGTAGGAGCTAATGATGGCAGGGATGATTTCGATGGTACGGATGCATCTTTACCAGAGGCAAATCGTAAGGATGATGTGTCCTCAGAGGCAAACTCCGATGGCGAGAAATCAGAGAAATCTCAATCCGGAGAGCCTAATAACTCTTCGGAAGACAGAGACTCTAGTAAAGGAACTCCGGGAACACCAACTCCTAAGACAATATATCATGGTCCTTCTCGTAAGGGTCGTACTTATAATAAGCATACAGTTGGTACGCCGATTATCCATAAGTGCGATTTGAGTCACTTGCCTGAAGGCGTAACTTATCATATCAAGAAGAATCCGAAGAAGGTACTTCACACAATAACTAAAGTAGAGGAACATTGGTTCGAGGAAGTTGTCTTGACTTATCCTGATGGTCATAAGGAAACGTATTTTATGCCTCAGGAGAATGATAAGGATGGCTACCTCTATGACGAGATTGTGCCTGGTACTCATGTAACATCAGATTTCTTGACGGAAGAAACATCGAATATGTATGACATGGCCTGTCCTGTTTATCGTGAGGTGAAAAACAGACTGTCCGAGATGGGTTTGAAGACTCATCGCCAGAATCTGGCCAACTATGCGGATAAGGGCTATGAGATATTGAAGCTAGTGCTTCCGGCATTGAAGGACCGAGCCTTGGCTCCTGGTTCCAACGTAAACGTAGATGAGACTTGGGAGCGATTCCAGACCCACTTCGGTCATCGTAAGACCTATATGTGGTGTTTGGTAAATCGCAAGGCCAACATCGTGATATTCTTCTATGAGGATACGGTAGACAAGTATGGCAATCAGAAGAGTGGTGGCCGTAACCGTGCTGTTTTGAAGGACTTCTTGGGTGATGCCAAGTTGAAGTCTCTTCAGAGTGATGGTTATATCTGCTACATGTATCTCGACGATGACTTGATAGACATAGAGCATCTATGTTGTCTTGCTCACGTTCGTGCCAAGCTAGAACGTGCGGAACGTATGGGTTGCAAAGAAGCTTCTTCACCTATGAGTAAGATTCGCAAACTTTATAAGCGTGAGGACTTGTATGTAGAGAAAGGTTATGATGCCGAAAAAATCAAGGAGATGCGCAATGATGAGTATACTCGAGGTATCGTAGATGAACTTCAGAATGAGATGTTCGACTTGATGGCGAACAAGATGGACAAGTTGCCTAAACTGATGCAACAAGCACTGAACTATCTCCATAAGTTTTGGAAGCAAGTCTTTGCCTATCGAAATGATGGTGAATATTCCATAGATAACCTGGCAGCAGAACGAGCGATACGTCCCCAGACCATACAGCGTAAGGGCTCGTTGTTCTTTGGTAGTGTTCAGGGTGCATTGAGATCGGCAATGTACAATACCTTTATCCAGACTTGCAAGCAAGTCGGAGTCTCGTTCAGGCAATATTTCAAGGCTTTGCTCAAGGCCGTGAAATCTGGTAGAACGGACTATGAGCTCCCTCAGCATGCTGCCTAAAGTTAAAGAATAAAAAATCGAAACTTTTTTTTAAAATCCAGGTACAGCTAACCCACTGATAAATTGTGGGCACGCTGTATTGGTGGTTTACAAAATAAGGAAATATGGAAAAAAATGATAAGGAACGACTTGATGTGATATGGAATAAAGGTCAAGTAGTTAAAGGCTACAATGAAAATTGTTATAGAAAGGATGCTTGTGGGGCATGGATGATTAGAGAAAAGTATGGAGATAGAACTTCCCCTTTTGGTTGGGAAATTGATCATATTTATCCTAAGTCAAAATTGTCAGAAAGCATAAGTGATGTTTCCTTGATAGATGATGTGAAAAATCTAAGACCTCTAAATTGGAAAAATAATGAATCTAAAGGTAATGATTATCCTTCTTATCAGGCTAAGATAACTTCTGATGGTAATAAAAATGTAGAAGGTGTATATGAATATACCGTCAATGAAGAAACACAAAAAATAATAGAACAACTTTTTAAAAGTAAGTTATGTTAAGTGATTTGAATACTATAGTACAATTCTTCTCTGCTCTTTATGTGACAATTGCTATAGATAATATGATGTTCAATCGCTTTTGGACTCCGGATGTCTTTGCTGTTGTGGAAAATGCCTTGAAAAAATTTGATTTCGCTTTGAGTACGCCAAAGCAGCAAGAACTTCTAAATGTAATAAAAAATAGGTCTGTTGAGATTGATACAAGCGCAAGAAGAGAAGGGGCTTTTTATCTTATGCTCTGTGTTTCTCTTTTGATATATTTTGCCTTTGAAGGATTGCTGTCAGAGACGAATCAATGTATATGTTGTTTTGTTATATTAATGGATATGGTAATGGTTTTTGGATTATATATTATAGGGGCTTTTGAATGGAAAAGATGGTGGGAAGTCTGGTTTAGGTACATATTTGCAGTGATAGCTGCATTTGTTTGGCTATATTTGACTTCTAACGCTTCTCTGAAAATTTTGAGCATGAAAGACTTTGCCATTTCTAAAAATGTATCTATTACTTTCTTGGCAAGAATATTGATAATTTTGGTGTTTCTTGTTCCCATAGTGATGCGTATTGTTATAAATTGGTTGTATTCGACTGTTTATGTCAAGTACTTGGATGTTCAGTTAACTGAAGAGTATGTTGCTTATCAAAATACGAAGAAAGCAATACGAAGCAAAAATAAGGACTTGTGTGATTTAAGATATGATGGAGTATATAAAGAAGTCTTCTTTTCTGCTGATAAATCACAAGATAATGTTGAGACAGTGCTAGTAAATAAGCTGTTGGATTACCTTTCTTTCGCATGTAAACCTGTTAGAGTATTAGAACTTTTGTGTTATAGATTTTCTGCTGATTATAGAAATGATAACAATAATGTTAGTAAAGGTAATGAGGAAGCTTCTTATGAATTACCAGAATGAGGTATGATATGTTGCATATTCTAATTTTGACCACTTTGATGTAATCGTGGGTAATCCGCCTTATGTCTGTGGTAGAAATATGGAGGATGATACCAGGTTGAAGACTAAATGGTATGAGGTATGTGATTCAGGTTCTACTGATTTATACATTCCTTTTTTCCAGATTGCTGTGGAGATGTTGAATGATGAGGGGAAGATAGGGTATATTACGATGAATTCTTTTCTGAAGAGTTTGAATGCTCGTAAGCTGAGGGCATTTTTCGTTGATAATCAGTTTGATATTCATATTGTTGATTTTCGGGGGTATCAAGTGTTTAAGGGTAAAAGTACTTATACCTGTTTGTTTTTCTTGGAAAAGGAAAAGAGCAAAGCTCTCCATTATAGTTGCGATGAGCAGGTGAAACTTGCCAAGCGAATGCATTATGAGGACATACCTTGGAATTTGCTGGATGCAGAGAAAGGATGGAACTTGAATCAAAATAAAGTGACTAATAAAATAGAGTCTGTTGGCACACCTTTGTTTGAGTTTTGCCAAACTCGCCATGGTATTGCGACATTGAGTAATAAGACTTATATATTCTTGCCCAACAAGGAAGATGATAAGTATTATTATCTAGAAAAAGAAGACGTGAGCTATCCTATAGAGAAGACTCTCTGTAAAGACATCGTGAATTCTAATAAATTGAATTCAGAAAAGGCTCTTGTTGATCTTGTTCATAAGGCTATATTTCCTTATGTGATTGACAAGAGTGGTAAGGCTGTTTTGATTAAAGAGGAGATTATACAAGCAAAATATCCTTGTGCGTATTCATATCTGCAATCTCAAAGGGAAACATTGGATAAACGAGATAAAGGAAAGGTTGGGGATTATCCAGCATGGTATGCTTATGGTCGGACGCAATCGTTGGTAATGCCTGCAATCAAGATGTTTTTCCCGAAAATTGCTAATAAGCCATTAAACTGCGTTATTGTAGAAAATTCAAACTTGCTGTTATACAATGGTATGGCGTTCGTGGGTGATGATATGCGAAAGATGAAGATTTTGCAGAAGGTGTTGGAGTCTGATATTTTTTGGAACTATGTTGTAGCTAACAGTAAGCCTTACACATCAGGATATTATTCGCTGAATGGTTCAAACATCAAAAACTTTGGTGTTCCTAAGTTTACTAAAGCAGAAGAGGAAGAACTTCTTAGATTGGAAGACAAAGGAGCCGTTAATCAATGGCTATCGTCTTTCTATGAGTAAATATAGGGCATATTATTTGAAACATGATGATTTCCAATGTAAATACAAAAGAATTAGTCATTTTATTTGGTGGTTTGATAAAAAAGTCGTAACTTTGGAAATTATTATTTGTAAATAATGACAAGTATGGCAAACGACAATAATAACATACAGATTACTGATGAGTCTCAAATTGTTCTCTATCAGCCAAATGAAAGCATCTCTCTTCAAGTGAAGATTGATGCAAGCCATGATACTGTATGGCTTACTCAGCAGCAAATAGCTGACCTTTTCGGTACAAAACGACCAGCTATAACAAAGCATTTGAGAAATATCTTCAACAGTGGTGAACTTGACCAGAATTCAGTTAGTTCCATTTTGGAACATACTGCGGCTGATGGGAAAACCTATAAAACGCAGTTTTACAATCTTGATGCTATTATTTCTGTTGGCTATCGTGTAAATAGCATCAATGCTACGGCCTTTCGTAGATGGGCAACTCGTGTTTTAAATAATTATTTGTTAAAAGGTTATTCTGTTAACCAGCAACTATTGGCGATGCAGCGACAGTTTGATTCTCGATTGGAAGAGCATAGTCTGCGTATGACACGTATTGAAGATAAACAGGCAGCACAGCAGGAACAGCTTGACTTCTTTATTCGTACATCTACACCTCCTGCAGAAATGGTTTTCTTTGAGGGTGATTTCTATACTGCACGTGTGGCTTTGGAGAACTTGGTTCGTTCTGCATCCCATCGTGTTATAGTCATTGATGCATATGTATCAGCCTTGACTCTTGACTTTCTGAACATTAGAAAATCTGGAGTGGAAGCAATTATCTATACAGTAGGTGTCGGTCAGGGAATGCAACGATTGATGGAGGAGCATGATAGGTTGTTCCCTGATGCTCATATTGATATCAGAAAATGGAGTAAGGAGTCCCATGATCGTTGGCTTGTCATTGATGATACGCTTTATCATTGTGGTCATTCTTTAAACGCTAATGGTGGGCACAAAATCTCGGCAATAACAAGAATGGGTATATCGCCTGATGATATTCTTTCTGTTGTTGGCTAGTAACATTACCTGATGGATAGGGGAGATAATACGGAAGGAATTGGGCTGAGACAGCTTCTCGATTACTACTTTGTTGTTGTGAAGTGGCACACGGATCTCACAAATCTCACGGATTTGGCTGCGTTGCAGCGGGATTTGAAATAGTTGGGATTGTGGAAGTTTGCAGGGGCGGTGATGTATGTGCTGCATGAGGCATTGGGATTACCTGAGGAGAAGATGATAGCTCCGATGGATGAGAAGCGTGGGAGGTTGCTGTTGGCAGAGATACTGGATGGTGGTAACTTCGATAGACACTTTACGAAGTATGCTGGGTTTACGCATCAGAGTATGGGGAAGAAGTATTTCCTGAAGATATGGAGAAATATGCACTTCGTTCGATATTATCCTGGTGAGGCTCTTTGTGAACCATTGTTCCGTACTTGGCACTTTTTCTGGAGGCTAAAATATAAAAAATAAATTAATCAAATAATTAATTGAAATAACTCTGTTTATGTTTATCGAGATGCAGATAGGTAATCAGCTGGATGAGGATGACTATCTGCACTTCGATTATCAATCGATAATCATAATGAAGAAGAAAGTAATGTTGAGAAAATAGAGGTTAAAGAGGAAATACCTAAAAGAAAAACTCCTAGTGAAGAACTTATCGACACTAAAGAGTTTGAAAAAATTATTCCTGCTGAAGAGGAATCGATAGATGGTATATTAGAAAATTATAAGGAAGAAGATAATAATTCAGATAATGATATATTTAATTTAATTGATTCAATGTATGATGAGGAGGATAAGTAATGACAGTTAATGAAGTTTTACCGGTAATTTTATATATTTTAGGTGCTATTTTATTAGTGGCATTAATAGTATTAACTGTAAAGTTAATTATTACTATGGATAAAATAGAAAAAATTGTAGATAAT